>Ga0306865_1000055_pt1 | contig 67810 bp, 61 predicted proteins | sample AntRauTorckE5431_FD_190441 | JGI IMG/M metagenome (GOLD analysis project Ga0306865, IMG submission 190441) | Saline lake microbial communities from Rauer Islands, Antarctica - Metagenome Torckler E5 #431 (v2) (version 2) | ecosystem: Environmental > Aquatic > Non-marine Saline and Alkaline >... | reverse complement strand
TCCTTTTATCAACCGCCTTATGATGGGTTTAATTATTCAAGGTCAAAAGGTGAGTGTGATTGGTTTCAATGAAATAAATTCTAATCCTATCCCTATGGTTAAGTACCAAAGTTTGGGCAGTAATCAAAAATTAGTTAGAAATGAGTAAAACTATTCTTATCACTGGTATCGCTGGCTTTATAGGTTTTCATACGGCTAAGCGACTTATAGAAATCGGCTATAAAGTCATAGGTATAGATAGCCTAAATACCTATTACGATGTTGATTTAAAATATGCCAGATTAGCGAAGTTAGGGATTACTAAAAAGGATACAGAGCCTTATGGGCGTGAAGTTAGCTCTTCTCGATACGGCCACTTAAGTTTCTATCAGCTTAAACTGGAAGACCGAGCGAATCTCCCTAAGGTTTTTCAAAATCATAGGATAGAGATCGTCTGTAATTTAGCCGCTCAAGCGGGGGTTCGGTACAGTATAGAAAATCCAGAAGTCTACATCGATACCAACATCACCGGCTTTTTAAATGTCTTGCAATGTATGCGAGAATTTCAGGTGAATAAAATCGTTTATGCGAGTAGCTCTAGCGTTTATGGGAATTCTGATGAAGTACCCTTTTCTGTTGATCAACCGGTAGATAAGCCTATTAGTGTTTATGCTGCTACCAAGAAGACCAACGAACTTTTAGCGCACACCTATAGTTATCTCTTTGAGATACAAAGCATAGGTTTACGCTTCTTTACGGTCTATGGCCCTTGGGGAAGACCGGATATGGCCATGCATTTATTTGCAGATGCTATTAACAAGAATAAACCTATCAAAGTATTTAATAACGGAGACTTATCTCGAGATTTTACCTACATCGACGATATTGTAGAAGGAGTTATGGCCACAATCAAAAAAGATTTACCACATCAAAAAAAGTATGGCATCTATAATATTGGAAACTCCAAGCCTGTTCAACTTTTGGAGTTTATCAAAGCTTTAGAGCAAGCTTTTGGTCAAGAAGCGATTAAAGAGATGTATCCAATGCAAGATGGAGATGTGAACCAAACCTGGGCAGATGTAAGTGAGTTGCAGAAAGATTTCGGATATGCACCAAGCACAGATATTCAAACTGGAATTTATAGATTTGTAGAGTGGTATAAGGAGTATTATGGAAAATAGTCGAGAGTCTAAGAATCAAAAGTCAAAAAGTCCAATAGTGCTTGGTCAAAAAGTTAAAGAGTCTCAAGTCTTGAGCGGTGTGGACATTAATCAAAGACAATCGATCCAAAACTCCAGACTTCAGACTCCAGACTCTAAGACCAAACTGAAAATCATCATCTTCGACGGTTCTTTTAAAACCACTCCTTTTATCAACCGCCTTATGATGGGTTTAATTATTCAAGGTCAAAAGGTGAGTGTGATTGGTTTCAATGAAATAAATTCTAATCCTATCCCTATGGTTAAGTACCAAAGTTTGGGCAGTAATCAATCAAAACTCAAGTTTATAAAAACAAGTTTAGGGCTGGCAGTTCGATGGGGTCTACCCAAAAGCTTTTTTCAGGCTATGCTATTTTTAGTCCAAGGCAATCGCAAAGCCTTGCAAAAACAGAATTTAGACTTAGTCCTTAAAAACTTGCAGCCCGATGTTGTGCATGTACAATGGCCAACCTTGTTGCCCTGGTTGGAGCCTTATTTTGAAAATTCAAATTTTAAAATTATTCTAAGCCAAAGAGGCTACCAAACCAATGTTCGACCTTTTGTTAATCAAGATTATTTTAATTACTTACGACAATGGTTTCCTAAATTAAGCGGTTTTCATTCAGTGTCTAAAGCCATCTCAATAGAAGGGGATTTAATTTATAATTCCATTTCTAAGGTTGATCAAGTTGTTTATACAGGTTTAGATTTGACTCGATTTAAATTTAATATCGAAGTTCCAAAAAACAGCGTTTTAAAAATTATATCGGTCGGTCGTCCCCACTGGAAAAAAGGTTATGACCTAGCGATTAAATCCATGACTCAATTGAAAGAACAAAAAATTGATTTTCATTATACTATTATTGGTGGGCAAGGGGATGAAGAAGTTTTATTCTTGATAAATGATTTGGGGTTAGAAAATCATATCAGCCTAACTTATAAAATGCCACAAGAGGAGGTGTTCGAGAAAGTATATCATGCCGATGTTATGCTTTTGCCAAGTATTGAAGAAGGCATTGCCAATGTCGCGGTGGAGGCGATGGCCTTAGGCTGTCCAGTCATCTCCACTAATTGTGGTGGTATGGAGGAGTTGATTACTCATAACAAAGAAGGTTGGATTGTACCCATTCGAGATTCAGAAGCTTTAACTATGCAAATAATCAAATTCATGAATTTAGATGCGGAGCAAATAAAAAATATCACTATTAAAGCACGTCAAAAAGTGGAACAGCAGCATAATGAAGAGAAAATGATTAAAGATATGATGAATTTGTATGCAACAGTCTTGAAATATTGAGACCCTTGAAAACTTTCAATTTTCGGTCAGGGAAGAGAGTATTATTGTCTAAATTCTTATCTTCATTTTTTTATTTTACATGAAAATTACTTTAGTCCTTTCTCAACCCCCTGGGTATTCAGAAACTTTTTTTCGTTCGAAAATTAAAGGTTTAAAGGCTAATGGGCATCAGGTAGTTTTGGTCACAGCAGCTACCAATAAATCCTTTGACTTATGCGCACATATTCAACATCCTAAGGTGTATAAAAATCCCATTAGGCAATTGTTAAGTATGTTGTTAGTGTTTGTAGGCTTATTGGCTTATTGGACTAAAGTGAATCGATACATCAACCTAGAGCGAAAAGAGGGAACGTCCTTTAAGCGTTTGATAGAAAAAATCTACATCAATGCGAGTCTTTTAAAGTTAAATGCCGATTGGATCCACTTTGGTTTTGCCACCATGGCACTCGACCGTGAGACTGTCCCTAAAGCTATTGGAGCAAAACTCGCAGTAAGCTTTCGAGGCTATGATATAGAGGTTTTCCCCTTAAAGAATAGAGATTGCTATCAAAGCTTATGGACGCACGTCGATAAGGTGCATAGCATTTCTAATTATTTATTAGAAAAAGCTTTTGATTTGGGGCTTTCTAAGTCGGTCGATAGTGAAGTGATTTATCCTGCGGTAGATTTTGATTTTATAAAGAAGATTCAATTATCTAATGATATTTTGGGTGTAAAGCTTAAACTTTTAACGATCGCAAGGTTGCATTGGATCAAAGGAATAGATGACTTGATTGAAACAGCTCAACATCTAAAGTCAAAGCAAATTGATTTTGAGTGGAAGGTCATCGGTGAGGGAGATCAGAAACACACCGAGAGGCATGCCTATCATATTTATAAAGCAGGTTTACAAGAGCAAGTTCTTTTATTAGGGAAACTTAGTCATGCCAAGACCTTAAAAGAACTTTCTACAACAGAGCTTTATGTTCAGACGAGTTTAAGTGAAGGCTTTTGTAATGCAGTTTTAGAAGCTCAGGCTTTAGGAAAGCTATGCTTAGCCTACGATGCTGGTGCTTTATCTGAAAACATACAAAACAATATAACGGGGTTTTTATCTCCTAAAGGTCAACCCCACTTGTTAGCCCAAAAGATTATAGAGGTAGAGCAGCTATCTAATCAGCAAAAAGAACAGATAAGTCAAAAGGCTATTCAACGAGTTCATGATCATTTTAGTTTAGAACAACAAGCCAAGTCTTTCTCTGAATTTTATACGACTTAATATGCTTTTTAATTCCTTTACTTTTTTTGTCTTCTTACCAATAGTCTTTGCATTGTATTGGTTTGTGCTGAGAACAAAGCTAAAGGCACAAAATGCTTTAATTCTAGTGGCCAGCTATGTGTTTTACGCTTGGTGGGATTGGCGGTTTTTAAGCCTTATCCTCTTTAGTACATTACTCGATTTTTACTTGGGTAAGGCACTGGGAAAATCTAATTCTAAAAAACGATCTAAGTCTTTGCTTTGGACAAGCTTATTGGTGAATCTAGGCTTCTTGGGTATTTTTAAATACTTCAATTTCTTTATTGATTCTTGGGTAGAGGCTTGGGGAGGCTTAGGTGTAGATTTAGAGTTAAGTACACTTTCCATTATTTTACCGGTTGGAATTTCTTTCTACACCTTCCAAACTCTTAGTTATACCATAGACGTTTACAGAAAAGAACTTCAACCTACCCATAGCTTATTGAACTTCGCCGCCTATGTTGCATTTTTTCCTCAGTTGGTGGCAGGTCCCATAGAAAGAGCTACAAGACTCCTTCCCCAATTTAGACAAGCTAGAACCTTTAGCTATCAAGTGGCGAAATCTGGGGTGTATTTAATTATCTGGGGGCTATTCAAAAAAGTAGTGATTGCCGATAATTGCGCCTTTTTCGTCAACCAAATCTTTGATAATCCCGATAACTTTTCGAGTGCAGAATTAGGACTTGGTGCGGTGCTGTTTGCCTTTCAGATCTATGGAGATTTTTCGGGCTATTCCGATATCGCTATTGGAACCGCTCGACTATTTGGATTTCAATTGATGACCAATTTTGCCTTTCCTTATTTTTCCAGAGATATTGCTGAGTTTTGGAGGCGTTGGCATATTTCACTGTCGACCTGGTTTAGAGATTACCTCTATATTCCATTGGGGGGAAGTCGAGTGAGGCGATCCCTTCAAGTGAGAAATGTGTTAATTATCTTTTTAGTTAGTGGATTTTGGCATGGCGCCAATTGGACCTTTATCATTTGGGGAGCCTTGCACGCGCTTTTCTTTTTGCCATTATTGTTCTTTAAGCTGAACCGGAAATATCTGGAAAATGATGCCCTCCAGTTTCAGCAGATTCTTAAAATTGGATTCACCTTTACCATCGTCTGTTTGGCTTGGATTTTTTTTTAGAGCCAATAGCCTAACTGAAGCCTTTCAGTATATGTATAACATAGCAGAATTTAAATCTGCGAGTTTGATGTATTTTATCAAGTCCTCAAAATTTATTCTATTGAGTGCTATGATACTTTTTAGCGTCTTCATCATGCTTTATTTCGAATTTAAAGCCTTTAGAAAACAGTTGGTCGAAGTTAATCTCAATAGGTTTTCCGCTACTTTTATCATCACTTGCATTGTATTGATGGGAGCGTTCAAAAATCAAGCTGACTTTATTTACTTTCAATTTTGATGAAAATATTTTTAAAACATATCGCTATTTATGGAAGCTTGGTTTTTATCCTGCTTAACCTTCTTGCCTTAGGAAGTTTTTGGAGTTTGAGACAATCTACGTTCTATAAACCTAGTTTTGCGATCAACCAAGATAACTTAGATTTGGATTATATCGTCTTAGGATCGAGCACAGGGCTAACCACTCTAGATACGAAGCAAATCGATAGCTTAACCGGTTGGAAAGGCCTCAACTTAAGTATGGACGATACTGGCTTGCCTTCTCACTACCTTATGCTAAAACATTTTCTAAAGTCTGGAGGCAAGTTAAAACATTGTATTCTTGCAATTACGCCTTGGGATGTCGCCAACGCTCATCCTAAATTGGGCAATAACGATCATCGATTTTTGCCTTTTATATTTAGAGAAGAAGTGAAAGACCATTTTAAAGACTTACCCACTGACGACTTGTCTCCAGTTTACGGGAGTACTTTTGTTCCCTTATATGGTTTGAGCTATTATAACACCGAGCTTTTTTACCCTTCATTGATTGCCCTGGCAAAGCCAGACTATCGCAATCGTTTTGATGCGAAGGGAAATTATGTTTATCCTAATTTAGGCAGTGCACTTGAGATCAAAACGATAAAACGAACAGAATACAAGTTTAATAACCCCTATCTAGAAAAAATTCAATTACTTTGTGAAGCTAATGGTATAGTGCTCATCCTATACCAATCACCACTTTTAAATCTGCAGCAGATCACACCAAAAGCCTATACCATGATCAATCATTCTACATTACTAGCTCAAGATATAGCTTTGTTTTATGATGCTATTCATGTCAATAAGAGGGGGAGAGTTTTGGCTACTCAATCCTTTGTAAATGCTATTCTAAAATGAATATAATTATTCATGGTCCAGGGCGCTCAGGAACCACCTTATTTAATAAGATGTTTTCATACCATCCAGAATTTACATGGATTTCTTCCTGGCTAAATAGATTCCCTAATCAAGCTTGGTTGAGTAATCTCAATGCGATCTATCAAGACCAATACTTTGGTATCAATTGGACATCAACTAAATATATTCCAAAGCCGTCGGAGGCTTATGGGTTTTGGACGTTCTATTTTAAGTCTTTTTCATCAAAGGCTAATTTAGAGGATTTAGGGAATGCCAAAAAAGTAGGTGAATTGATTGAGTCTATAAAAAAGAAAACTTCTAAGCCACACTTTGTCACTAAGCTTACTGGAGAGGCAAGAAAAGAAATTCTAGATGAAGTTTTTGAAAAGGATTACTTAGTACTTTGGATTGAAAGGGATCCCCGTGTAGTGGTAAGCTCTTACATGAAGCAAAAGTGGTTTTATAAAAACAAGCCCGAAGAGTATGAAAAGCTTTCAATGACTGAAAAAATTGAATTTTACTCTAAATTTTATAAAGATAACTTTTACGGTGCTAAAACTCTAAATAGAAAAGTTTTGAAATACGAAGACCTATGCCATAATCCTTTGGGCTTTTTTGAAAAGCTATTTCAGGATTTAAATGTAGGTTTTCATGAAAAGCATAAGCAAATCATAAAAAGTTGGGACGTGAAAACGGTAAATTGGGAAAACTATGCCAAGAAGTATACCAATAAGGAAATAGAGTTGTTTAATACCTTACTGAAAGATGAACTTTTAGAATTAGATTATAACGTCTAACTATGCCTTTTAAATTCCTCACCTATCTACAGCCAACTCATTATTTCCGTCTCTTTAAAATAGACCAACACAGCATGTTTCCAAAGGTAGAGGAACTTCCTGAATCGGTTTTAAATCATCTTTCCAAAGACGGCTCTTACCGCTCTCAACTAGCAAAAGATTATGATCTGTCTTGGCAAGCGATTCAAAAGGGCTATATCGGGGAGGCAGACACCTACATCAATTTTGAAAAATTACCCCTTGGTGATGAATACCGTTTTATCCGTAAAAACTTTCATCAAGCTTGGGTGCTTTACACGCTTTTAATACGTTTGCTATCCTTTAAAAATCCAATTAAGGAGCTGGGTGCTTTTTTTAAAACTAGACAGACCCAACGTCAATTTTTATCACAAGAGTATATTCCTTACCCAAGTTATTCCAATTATGAGTCCAGGCTGGTCGCCTCCAAGCCTTTGGTAAGCATTGTTATTCCAACCTTAAACCGCTATCCCTATTTAAAAGATGTGCTCCTCGATCTAGAACAACAGGATTATAAACACTTTGAAGTGATTGTCGTAGACCAGTCAGAGCCTTTTCAAAAGGATTTTTATAAAGACTTTAAACTCGACTTAAAGCTGATTCATCAAGAAGAAAAAGCCCTTTGGTTGGCAAGAAATACCGCAATTAAAAATGCTAAAGGGTCAATAATTTTGTTGTCTGAAGACGATGTGAGGATAAATGATGATTGGATTGTTCAGCATTTAAAATGCTTAGATTTTTTTGACGCGAAGGTTTCAGCAGGTGTTTTTTATCCACAGGGTATGAATATACCTAAAGATAGCAATTATTTTAAACTAGCGTCACAATTCGCAACGGGAAATGCAGCTTTATACAAATCGGTTTTCCAAGACGTTGGTTTGTTTGATCGTCAATTTGAAAAGCAAAGGATGGGAGATGGTGAGTTTGGAATGCGCGCTTATTTAAAAGGAATTAAAAGTATTTCAAACCCTTTAGCTTCATGTATAGATGTAAAAGCGGGAGAAGGAGGCTTACGCGAAATGGGAAGTTGGGACGGGTTTCGACCTAAAAAATGGCTGGATCCGCGACCTATACCTAGTGTGGTCTACCTCTTCCGAAAGTACCATGGCAATACTGCGGCTAGGTGGGCTTTGCTAAAGACGGTTCCAAGTTCAATTATGCCTTATCGCTATAAGCGCAATTCTTATATGATGCTTCTAGGAATGTTAATCAGTATTTTAATTTCACCGCTTGTCTTATTTCAGGTCTATAAGTCTTGGTCATTAGCTAGTAAAAAGCTTGAAGAGGGTGCTAAAATTGAAAAGTTGATGTAGTTGGGAGTCTGATAGCCGGAGGTCTGTAGTTGTATAGTCGTATAATGGAATAATCGTGTAGTCGGCAGGGTTAATATACCGTTACACGAAACAATGAATAGACGTATAATCGTATAATTGTATAGTAGAATAGTTGGAAAAAAGTATTAACTATATCTCGATACAATTTTTATTTAGCTATAAAAAAGCAAAATAAAAACCACTCGATATGACAAATACACGAAACAACGAATACACCATTAGAGACAAAGTCTCGCCGAATACTCGAATACTCGAATAAACGAATAGTCGTATAATCGTATAGTAGGAAAAAGTATTAACTATATCTCGATACAATTTTTATTTAGCTTTAAAAGAGCAAAATAAAAACCACTCGATATGACAAGTATACGAAACAACGAATAGTCGTATAATAGAATAGTTGGAAAAAAGTATTAACTATATCTCGATACACTTTTTATTTAGCTTTAAAAAGGCAAAATAAAAACCACTCGATATGACAAGTATACCAAAGAACGAATACACCATTAGAGACAAAGTCTCGCCGAATACACGAATAAACGAATACACGAATACACGAATACACGAATAAACGAATACACGAATACACGAATACACGAATACACGAATACACGAATACACGAATACACGAATACACGAATACACGAATACACGAAACAATGAATAGTGGTATAATAGTATAATTGTATAGTTGGAAAAAAGTATTAACTATATCTCGATACAATTTTTAATTAGCTTCAAAAAAGCAAGGTAAAAATCACTCGATATGACAAGTACATCTAAGAGCGAATAGTCGTTTTAGTAGTATAATCGTATAGTAGGAAAAAAATAACTGAGTAACCGAATAAACAAATCCCCGAATACACTAATATACCAATACACGAAACAACGATAAACGGAAAACGCATTGAAAACCATCTTACTCATTACCTCCGAATTTCCTCCGCAACCTGGGGGAATTGGCAACCATGCTTACCATTTGGCACAGCAATTGTCATTGCACTATAAAGTAAAAGTGCTGGCCGATCAACGGTCTCAAGATGGTATAGAGGAAAAGGAATTTGATCAACTTCAAAAATTTTCAAGTCATCGCGTTCAACGCTATCCCTTTATTTTATGGACTTATCTTTTAAGACTGGTTTCAGCGCTTCAGTCTGCTAAACAGTCTGATTTGATTCTGGTTTCTGGTAAATTTTCACTTTGGACTGGAGGACTCTTATCTTTATTTTATTCAAAACCTTATGTGGTGATTATTCATGGGAGTGAAGTACAATTATCCAACTCTTTAGCCAGAGGATTTACCAATTGGTCTTTGCAACGGTTCGATGATGTGATTGGGGTGTCCAACTTTACCTTAAATCTTGTGTCTCATTTGAATATAAAACAAAAATCTGTGATCCCAAATGGCTTTGACTTGTCTCAGCTTAATGAGGTGCATAAAAAACCTGAGTATAAAGAGAAGACAAAGAGTGACCATCTCCACTTAATCACCGTTGGAAACCTTACCCAGCGCAAAGGGCAACATAATGTGCTTAAAGCTTTGCCTTTACTTATAAAAACCTACCCGAATCTTATCTATCATATCGTAGGTCTCCCCACAGATCAGGAACGCTTAGAAAACTTAGCCAGCAAGCTTGGGATCGAAGAGCATATTCGCTATCATGGGAGATTGTCGGAAAAGGAAAAAATAAATCTATTACTAACTTCGGATGTTTTTATGATGCTGAGTGAACAGACCTCGACAGGAGATGTAGAAGGTTTCGGGATTGCCATTTTAGAAGCCAATGCTCTAGGACTCCCAGCGGTGGGAAGTCTCAATTGTGGTATTGAAGATGCGATTAAGGCTGATTATTCAGGTCAGCTGGTCGATCCTCATGATCATCAGGCCATTTTAGAGGCCGTAGCTAAAATTACATCTCAGCAGGAAACCTATGCAAAGCGTGCAAAGCAATGGAGCACTAAGTTTACTTGGGATAAAATAGGTCAGCTTTATGTAGAAAAAATTGAAGAACATCTGTAAATAAATTTTAATTTCGAATGGAAAGAACGTATAATCGTTTAGTGGTATAGTCGTATAATGGTATAATAGGAAAAAAAACAACTGAGTAACCGAATAGTCGTATAATCGTATAATAGAGTAATAGTGAAAAAAATGGCGAATACACTAATACCCGAATATACCATTAGAGACGAAGTCTCGCCGAATACACGAATACACGAAATAACGAATACACCATTAGAGACAAAGTCTCGCCGTATACACGAATACACGAATAAAACATGAACCATAAAGAATTAGATGTTTGGAAGGTATCTATGGAGTTAGTCACTCTTGTGTATAAGCTTACAGAAGCCTTTCCCAAATCTGAGAACTTTGGACTGACGAGCCAGATTAGAAGATCTGCTGTTTCAATTCCCTCTAATATTGCTGAAGGGAGTGGTAGAAATAGTTGGAAAGAGCTACATCAATTTGTAGGTTATTCTATTGGTTCCGCCGCTGAACTAGATACCCAAATTATAATCGCAAAAAATCTGAATTATTTAGATGACAAGTCAATTGAAGAAGTATTTGAAATGCTTGAGAAAACTAGAAAATTACTTTCAGGCTATAAAAAATATGTCAAAACCAAATATTAGATTTAAATCACGAAACAATTATTAGTCGTATAATAGTGTAGTCGTATAATCGAATAGTAGTTTAATCGGTATCTCGATACAATTTTTATTTAGCTATAAAAAAGCAAAATAAAAACCACTCGATATGACAAGTATACCAATAAACGAATACACGAAACAATGAATAGTCGTATAATCGTGTAGTAGAATAATTGGAAATAGTAAAAACAAAAGAGCGAATACTCGAATACGCTAATAAACGAACAACAGAAAACGAAAAGCCTACATCCGATATCCTTAACTCACAACTATCGACTCACAACTCACCACTCACGTCTCACGACCGACTCAATACACGAAAAAAAAATGACCCTTTGCATTATCTCTCATACCGAACATTACTTGGATGCCAGGGGAACTCTTTTGGCATGGGGTTCTACAGTGATGGAGATCAATCATTTGCTGGACATCGCCGATCATATTATTCATATAGCTCCTTTGCATAAAGGCAATCCTCCCCCAAGTAGCCTAGCCTATGCAAATACAACTCAAATTGAATTTATACCTTTAACACCTTCAGGAGGAAAAGGGGTAAAGAAACTCAGTATTGCTTGGTCAGCTTTATCTAACTTAAGGCGAATCCATAAGGCCCTTAAACGAGCAGATATCATTCAATTTCGAGCTCCAACAGGAATGGGGTTGTATGTTTTGCCGTATTTGAAATGGGTGAATACCAAACCGTATTGGGTGAAATATGCGGGTAATTGGGTAGATCCTCAGATGCCCTTAGGTAATCAACTCCAAAAAAAGTGGTTACTTAAGCACCTAGAGCCTATGACTCAAGTGACTTATAACGGAAACTGGGAAGACAGGCCGCAATTCCTACCTTTCGATAACCCTTGCTTTACCAAAGAGAATTATGTTGAAGCCAAGTCAGCGCTAACTATAAAACCAGATCCGAAAGAGGAGGGGTGGACACTGTGTTTCGTCGGAGCTTTAAACGCCCATAAAGGAGTGCCTCTTATTTTAGAAACTTTAAGTCTACTGGAAGCCTCTATTCCTATTAAAATCCTTCATTTTATAGGAGATGGCCCCGATCGGAAAGCCTATGAACAGATGGCTTCAGAGATAGAGACACCGATTCAATTTCATGGGTTTTTACCCAAACCAAAAGTACATCAGCTTTTAAGTGAATCTCACGCGCTTTTACTGCCTTCTAAATCGGAGGGATTTCCGAAAGTGGTGGGCGAAGCCATGGCTTACGGATGCGTGCCTATCGTCTCTAAAGTGTCTTGTTTGGAAGACTATATTACCGATGGGGAGAACGGCTATTTATTAGATAAGTTGACTTCTGATGCGTTAGTGGATAGTTTACAGCGCTTATACCAATTAACAGCTTTGGAACTCAAAAGCCTTAGACTTAAAAATTATACCTTTGCTCAGCGTTTTACTTACGAGTATTATACCCAAGCGATAAACGAAAAAATCATTCATGTTCGGCTTAGATAAAGACACCACTTTATATCTTCAGCGCTTACTCCTTCACGTGGGGATAGGCATCTTGGTGAGTAAATTCCGAGTTTTAGCTCAGGTTTATTTACTAGCAATCGTGGTGTATTTTGTTTTTCAAATCATAAAACGGACCGATAAAACCTATTATGCTTTAGGTGCTGCAGCCTATATCGCAGCCGCTGAAGTTTTTTTAAGAATGTCTAAAGCGATGCCGTTTTGGGAACTGGGCAAATACTTAGTCATCTTCTTCATGCTTTTAGGGATGTTTTTCGAGGGCTTTAAATTGAAAGCTTGGCCTGTGCTAGCTTTTTTGTTCTTGCTATTACCTGGTGTCGTGGTTGGATACCTCAATTTTGATTATTTTGATGAGAGCTTTCGAAAAACTGTCTTATTTAATCTTTCCGGCCCCTTGTCCTTATTCGCGACAGCCCTTTTTTGTTACCAGCGGGAAATCAAATTCAAAACCTTGCTAAAGGTGGTTGATGTTATGATGCTCCCAGTGTTAAGCATGGTGGTGTATATTATTTTATATGCGCCTGCTTTAGAGAATATCGTGTTTACCACCGAGTCCAACCAAGCAGCTTCAGGAGGATATAGTGGAAACCAAGTGGCCACGATTCTAGGCTTAGGAATGTTTCTAGCCTACATCCGGTTTCTGATCCCCTATAAAAATTATCTATTAAATTTAATCAATATCGGTCTTTTAGGCCTGTTGACTTATCGCTGCTTGCTCACTTTTTCCCGTGGTGGTTTTATAACCGCCATCGTGATGATGGTTCTTTTTACGGTACTTTATCTTAATTGGGCGCCTTTAGCTAAAAAAGCAAAGGCCACAGTGAAGCTAGTAGGACTGGGTATTGGGGGCTTCTTCCTTTGGGGAACCGTGATGGCAGTAACTGGAGGATTAATTTATAACCGCTATTCTGGTCAAAATGCTAGAGGAGAAGATAAAGACATCACCACTGGTAGAGTAGAAATCATTAGTGAAGAGCTAATGGCTTTTTTTGAAGATCCCTTTTTAGGAGCAGGAGTTGGGATGGGAAAATTCTTTAGATTTGAGCTAGATGGAGAACTTGCTGCAACTCATAACGAAGTTTCCAGAATGTTGGCTGAGCACGGCTTGCTGGGGGTGTTGGCCTTACTTATTCTACTGCTGATTCCGCTTGGATTTCTCTTATCAAAAAACAGAAACCTTTTCATGATCCCCTTTGTTGTCTTTTGGTTCCTGACCATCAACCACTCCGCCATGCGAGTTGCTTTACCTGGATTTATATACGGATTTGCCTTATTATCTATAACCTATGCCTCAAAATCAAAGAAAAAACCAAAGTCTAAAACAACTTCTTTATCTGGGCAACAAGCTTTCACTTAAAGGGAGGAATGTCTCAACGGTTGAGTTTTTGTCAGGTCAACTTAAAGAAGCAGGCTTTGTCGTGGTATCGGGTTCTAGTCAAAAACTACCAGTCCTACGTTTACTGGATATGCTTTTTAAAGTGATAAAGTATGCCTCAAAAACAGACGTTTTGCTTATTGATACCTACAGTACCACCGCTTTTTGGTATGCCTATTTAACAAGTCAATTGGCAGAAGCTTTAAATTTAGATTACATACCTATTCTTCACGGCGGGAATCTTCCTCAACGTTTGAAAAGTCATCCCAGGCAGTGTCAGCAGTTATTTGGCAAAGCAAAAGTCAATGTCGCCCCGTCAGCCTATCTGATGCATCATTTCCAGAGAGTTGGATATACTAATTTGGTTTATATCCCTAATACGATTGAGCTGAAGAACTATGAGTTTAAACAGCGCCAGGAATTGCGGCCACATTTTCTCTGGGTCAGGTCGTTTGCCAAGCTTTATAACCCGATGCTGGCAATACAAGTTTTGGAAAAATTGCTTGCGACTTATCCTAAGGCCAGGCTGAGTATGGTGGGTCCCTTCAAGGATGACTCCATCGAAGAATGTAAAACCTACGCGGAAGCTCATCAGTTGCCCGTGACTTTTACCGGGGGGATGAAAAAAGAGGACTGGCTGGACTATGCCAAAGATTTTGACATCTTTATTAACACTACCAATGTGGACAATACCCCGGTGAGTGTGATGGAAGCTATGGCTTTGGGACTACCAGTAGTCAGCACCAATGTGGGAGGCATTCCCTTTTTACTGGACGATGGAATTGATGCCCTATTAGTAAAGCCCAATCGGATAGAAGATTTTACCAAGGCTGTCCTTCAGCTTTTAGAACATCCGGATCTCGCTGCTCAGTTGTCTAAAGCGGGAAGAAAAAAGGTCGAGCACTTCGACTGGGAGGTGGTTAAGGAGAAGTGGTTTGAGGTGATTGGTTGACGGTTAACTGTTGTCGGTTTTCTGTTTTTTCGGTTAGTCGTGTAATCGTGAATTGGTGGCTGAGTGCCGAGATTTTTCATCGAGGTGTACCGAAGCCACGTTGGTTGATGACTCTGTTCTTGGTTGACTGGTTTATGAAGCTGAGCCCGCCTGAATGACTTAGTCGGTCAGGGGTTACCCTTTTCGGTTGATGTATCTAAGCTACCAACAGTTAACGGTTTTCTGTTTTTCGTATTGTCGTATAATAGTATAGTAGAGGGGTTTTTATCTGTTAGCAGGTGTGTTCGCTAATATCCAGAATGATTCAACATCGAGCCCTTCGACCAATGCTCAGGATAAACTCAAATCGAGATGCAGCTGGTTCTCGCCTCCGCTCGAACTTCAAACATTAATACTAAAATTTAAAGTTCTACAATAAAAAAGTCATCATAAAAACTAAAGATTCTTTTTTTCGTTGGGATGTATCGGGACCTCATTAATGCAGTAAACATCAACTATCCTTTGGGAAGAAAACGGCCTACTTTTTATGGATGTACAAAAACAAAAAAGCGATGAGGAGAGGATGATGGAGCAAAGCACTAGTGAAACGGTTTGCTTTGCGTGGAGAAAGCGCTTTTGTAGTTTTTAAAGACATAAAAATAAGCCTAGCGTTTTTTGGTTCTTTTTTGGGTTATGCAAAAAAGAATGAAAGCTTTAATTTAACTGACCTAATTTTGAAGCGTAGGGACAAGGAGAAAAAACTAATCTAGAGAACTGCTGATGTTTTATCGATAAACCAAAAATAGTATCAATACCCATAAATGTAAGCAGAAAAAACAACTTCTCGATAGCTCTGCTGAGCGAAGTCGAAGTACAACTTTATTCCATTCCACTTCATCAAACCAACGGTCTAAATGACCACGACGGGCAATCTTGATGGTAAACTAAAAAATTAGATTTAGATACAGTTTTGAAACTGGCCTATCTAAAAAATCATTGAAAAACAAGGAAGTAGGATTAGACAAAAGTAGAAAATCTGCCTGCCCGTTCCATTCAGGCGGGTTTGAAGAAGGCGAAAGCCTGATGAGTTATTTTTCATCTGTGGCTGGGGATTCAGTAGTATTTTCTTATGATTTTTTAATAAGCCTAGCGTTTTTTGGGTAATGCAAAAAAGTATGAAAGCCTTAATTCAACTAGACTTTGATCTCGAAGCATTGGGATAAGGTGACAAAAGACTTTCACATACACGTTTAAAAACAAAACAAATATATAAGTTGAAAAGATTCCTCCATTCGTCGGAATGACAATTCACTAATCACTATTTGCCTGCCGACCTGCCAAGGCACGACAGCCAGGCTACCTACCGCCTAAAGACTAACACCTAATCAACTGCTTTCGCTCCTGTGGCAATAAATCTATAATTCAATTTAGGCTCGGTAATTTTAGCGATTTCCGCTTCACTTTCTCCGGCATCTTCCGCATAATGTTTCAAGGTCTCCACATCGGTTTGTTCAAGAAAGGCAACACCATTCACAAGCATTTGATCGCCCTGACTGTCTTTAGGGACGAAAAAGCCGTAGTCTTTAAAGGTGACGTGAGCATTTTGTTCTTCAGGGAGTTCCAATTTCATCCAGCAGCCTTTTTTCGCGCAAACACTTTCCACTTCAGATTGAAATTGGACTTGAATGGTGTCTCCGAGAGATAAATCCTGGTACAGGGCCAGCATTTCGCTATCCGCTTTGACTTCAGCAGAAGAAAAGGCTTCCCCAAACTGAGAATCAGTGGTCATGCTCAATTCTTTTTCCTCCGATGTATCATCTGTCACCGTCTCTTTTTCTTGCTTTGTTTCTTTTGAACCACAAGCCAAAAACATCAATAATATTGGTAATAAAAGCAGCTTTTTCATGATAATAATTAAAAATTTATAATAAGAATAACAACAAAGTTAGGAATCTTCCTGAATTAACCTTAATTAAAATTTAGTACATTTGCAAAAATACCAATTATAATGAATAACACCGATATACAACTCGACATTACTAAAACCAAACAGTCTAAAATTGATCAAGTAGATTTTAGTAATCTTAAATTTGGAAAAGTCAATGCAGATCATATGATGTATTGTGATTACATCGATGGCAAATGGCAAACGCCTAAAATTGTTCCTTACGGACCGATGGAATTTGAGCCTTCCGCTAAAGTGTTTCATTACGGTCAGGCGGTTTTTGAAGGGATGAAAGCCTTTAAAGATGAAAACGAACAGGTTTGGTTGTTTAGACCCGAACAAAATTTTGAGCGTATCAATAAGTCCTCTAAACGTATGGCTATTCCTGAGTTTCCAAAGGATTACTTTTTTGAATCTTTAAAGACCTTACTGGAACTCGATAAAGATTGGGTAAAGAAAGGTGAAGGTAATTCACTTTACTTACGCCCTTTTGTCATCGCTACAGAAAATGGGGTGTCTGCTTCAGAGTCAGATCGCTATAGATTTATGATCATCACCTGTCCAGCACAGGCTTATTACAACAAGCCCATCAAAGTGATTTTTGCACAGGAATACAGCAGGGCAGCCGATGGTGGCGTTGGTTTTGCTAAGGCAGCCGGTAATTACGGCGCTCAGTTTTACCCAACCAAATTAGCTAAAGCTAAAGGGCTTGACCAAATCATTTGGACGGATGCCAGTTCTCACGAATACCTGGAGGAAGCTGGAACTATGAACATCTTCTTTAGAGTTGGAGATAAGCTACTCACCTCACCAACCAATGACAGAATTTTGGATGGTGTCACGCGTAAGAGTATCATTCAACTAGCCAAAGATAATGGGGTAGAGGTTGTCGTTGAAAAAGTATCGGTTAAGGAAATTGTAAATGCAGCCAAAAACGGAGAGCTTAAAGAAATTTTCGGTGCAGGAACTGCAGCTACAGTAGTACGCGTTGATGGTTTTGAATACGATGGAACGTATTACGATTTGCCAACAGTCGACGAGCCTTACGGTACCTTCTTCAAAAAAGCATTACAAGATATCCAATACAATAAAGTCGAAGATCCACACGGATGGACGATGAAAGCGTTTTAATTAGTAAACGGTTAACGGTTAACGGTTAACCGTTTTCAGTGAATTGTGACTAGTGATTGGTGGCTGACTGCCTCGATCTTTCTTCGAGGTGTATTGAAGCTACGTTCAGGTGTCAGTAAAATGTGATTGGTGACTAGTGATTGGTTGCAAGAAATAAAATAAACTAGAGCCTGATGATTTAATTCATTGGGCTTTTTTGTTATAGTAAACGGTTGACGGTTGTTAGTTGAAAATTTTTAATTTTACTCACGACCTGCCTTTGCCAAGGAAACGCAGGCAGGCTCACCACACACTTTCATCTAGTTAAAACCATACTAAACATGGACTTGCCCTAGATCAATCTTGTTATTTTTAGTCAAAAATTTAGGTATGCGTGTTTTAATTACAGGGGCAACAGGCTTAGTAGGTCAGGAGTTGGTTGAGCTTTTTCATGACAATGGAATTGACGTGAATTATTTAACCACCAGCCGCTCCAAAATTGAAACGAAAACCAATTACCAGGGTTTCTACTGGAATCCTTCAACTCCTGAATTGGATCCCGCTAGCTTAAAAGGAGTGAACACCATCATTAATCTTGCAGGGGCCAGTGTAGCCAAGCGATGGACACCTTCTTACAAGGAAGCGATACTGAACAGCAGAGTCGATAGCTTAATTACTTTAAAGTCAGCCTTGTCAACGCATGATCATGAAGTGGAGCATTTGATTTCAGCGAGCGCCATTGGAATATATGAAGATTCGTTGACCAAATTTCATGAGGAAGACGATTTTAAAAAGGGAGATAACTTTCTGGCTGATGTAGTCGAAAAGTGGGAGGCCGCCGCAGATGAAGTTGGAGAGCTAGGGCTTGAGGTGACCAAAATCAGAATAGGCGTGGTATTGTCAGACGAAGGTGGAGCCCTCGAAAAAATCAAAGCCCCTATAGAAAAGTATATTGGGGCACCCTTAGGAAGCGGGAAGCAGTGGCAGTCCTGGATACACATTTCAGATTTAGCCAGACTCTTTCATCATGTGATGAAGAACCGTTTGGAAGGTGTTTTTAATGCCGTGTCTCCAAATCCAGTAAATAATAAGGAACTGACAGAATGTATTGCTCAGTGTTTAGGGAAGCCGCTAATTCTCCCTAACGTACCTTCATTTGTTCTCAAACTTATGCTGGGTGAAATGTCAACGATTGTTCTAGGAAGTCAATTGGTCAGCTCAAAGAAAATTTTGTCAACCGGATTTCAGTTTGAGCACGCTCAGCTAAAACCAGCCATTGCAGATTTATTATAGCCTATTTGGTATCAAAAACTTTTTTATTTTTGAAGGTAAGTCCAGTCATGAAAAAAATTATAGTACTCATTAGTTTATCAGTTATGTCTAAGACATTTGGTCAGGAACCGCTAAAATATCTCGCACTAGGAGATTCTTATACCATTGGAGAACAGGTGGCTGAGGAGAACTCCTGGCCTTTCCAACTGACCTCGCATTTGAACACAAAATCATTTAAAGTAGAAGATCCAGAAATCATTGCTGTCACCAGCTGGCGCACTGATGAGCTTCTGGACTCTATAGCTGTTCAGGAGTATAAAGCCAATACATTTGACCTAGTCTCCCTTTTGATTGGTGTCAACAATCAATATCAGAAAAAGCCTTTTAAACAATTTAAAAAAGAATTTGAAGTGCTCTTGCAGACTGCGATTTCGCTGAGTGCTCACGATGAAAAGGGAGTATTTATCGTTGGGATTCCAGATTATAGCTTGTCAAAATTTGCTCAGGATGAAAAGCTGAGAAGAGTATCCTCCCGATTAAAACGATACAACAGGTACATCCAGAAAATGAGCCAACGCTATGCTGTGGCTTTTTATCCTTTGCAAAAACTCAGTAAACCCTTGCACAAAAATCAAGATATGCTTGCAGAGGATTTTTTACATCCAAGTGGTGAGCAGTATCGGGTTTGGGTCGACAGTTTTAAAGACCGAGTAGTCGACCAACTTAATAACTTATAAAATGCAGGAAGCCTTTCTTCATAGTTTGTGGAAATACAAAAAGCTGAATTTGAATCAGCTGAAAACTACTACTGGGGAAGCACTTCAGGTGTTGAATACGGGCCTACACAATGAAACTGAATCGGGTCCTGATTTCTTTAAAGCTGAAGTGATCATTGCAGGTCAGCATTGGGTGGGTAATCTTGAGATTCACCTAAAATCCTCAGATTGGTATGCGCATCATCATGAAATCGATCCGGCCTATGATAATGTGATTTTGCATGTGGTTTGGGAAGATGACGTGAGCATTTTCAGAAAAGACAACTCTGAAATTCCCTGTTTAGAATTGAAGCATATCGTTACCAAACATCAGGTTCAGGCGTATAAGGATTTGTTTGACAAGACCTCGCAGAAGTGGATCAACTGTGAGAAGCATTTCCATGACGTCGACGAATTTAAGCTGAATAGCTGGCTCGAACGCTTGTATGTAGAACGTTTGGAAGAAAAAAATCAATTAATTCTGAATTTATTGAAAGTTTCCAATAACAACTGGGATGAGGTTGGCTTTAAATTGATGGCCAAAGCTTTCGGGCTTAACGTCAACGGAGAGGCTTTTCTGCAGATGAGCTCCTCAGCAGATTTTAAAGTTTTCCAGAAATCCTTCCAGAATCCGCTTCAGCTGGAAGCCTTATGCTTCGGTTTATGCGGGATGTTACCGCCTGAAAGTGAGGAAGCTTACCCTAAACAGCTTCAGCAGGAATTCGATTTTCTGAAGCAAAAATTTCAGTTGAATGCGCCGGAAACAAGTCAGGTGAAGTACTTTAGGCTTCGTCCAGACAATTTTCCGAGCATCAGGTTATCTCAGTTTTGTAAGTTGTATGCTCAACGTCCTAATTTATTTTCTGAGCTGATTCAGTGTAAAACTCCAAAAGACATTTACAAAAATTTAGAAGCTCAAACTTCCGACTATTGGAAAACTCATTATACCTTTGGAAAAGAAAGTAAGTCTAAAGTCAAAAAACTGAGTACTTCCTTTAAGGATTTGATCATCATTAATACGCTTCTGCCACTGAAATTCGCTTATCAATCCTATAAAGGTCAGTTGGATTTTGAAGAGAGTATTTATCCTTTGATTACCAGTCTGAAACCAGAAGCCAATGGCATCACTAAAGGCTTCGAAGAATTAAAATCTAAGGTAGTCAAGTCAGCTTTGGAAAGTCAGGCGTTGATCCAGTTAAAGACACAGTATTGTGATGTGAATCGTTGTTTAAAATGTCAAGTTGGGTTAGAATTAATACACTCATGAAAAATTTCATATACAACCTTAGAACCTTTTTCGAAAAACACGGATTTTACGTGAGCTCGCGATTGGCAGATACCTTGGGAATGAAAGCAAAGTCTGTTCGGATATTTTTTATTTACGTTTCCTTTGCCACATTTGGTTTTGGGTTTGGCCTTTACCTGACCCTTGCTTTCTGGCTGAAGCTTAAGGATTTGGTGTATACCAAGCGCACCTCCGTATTTGATCTTTAATTCTTCTCTATGAAACGAAATATAGTCACCACCAGTGATGGGTCCAAGACCATACGTATAGAAGATTGGGACGAGCATTATCATTCTATTCACGGAGCGATTCAAGAGTCCATGCATGTTTACATCAACGCAGGATTAGATTATTTTTTGTCTTTATATCCATCAACTGAATCTATTTACGTTATAGAAGCCGGTTTTGGTACTGGCTTAAATGCTTTGTTGACAGCGCTTTGGTCAGTTGCAAAAAACATTAAAATAGACTACCTAGGCTTAGAAGCCTATCCGATTTCCGATGAAGAAATACAGGCTTTGCAATATCATAAGGTTTTAGAAGACATAACTTCAGAAGACATTTATGAAAAATTTCACCAAGCTCATTGGGAAGAATTTGAGCAAATTACAAACACCTTTAAAGTCAAAAAGCAACAAGCATATTTCTCTGAAATCAAGCTAAAAAATACTGCAGATGTGGTGTTTTATGATGCGTTCGGGCCGAGAGTTCAGCCGGAGCTCTGGGAAAGAAGCATATTTGAAGGTTTCTATGAGGCACTGAAGCCGGGTGGTGTGTTTGTTACCTACTGCGTAAAAGGAACTGCGAGAAGAGCTCTGCAGTCTATTGGTTTTGAGGTGGATGTTATTGAAGGGCCGCCTGGAAAACGCCATATGATGCGTGCTATTAAACCCAATTGACCTATTTCCTGAAACAGATGCTAAAGTCTTAAAGATTTTAAGACTTAGCGTTTGAATGGAAACCATATTTTTTGCATCTTGCGGGATATTTTTAAACTTAATTGAATTTAAGTTAACGTCTCATTTTGAAATATCAAATCACAAATAGCCTTATGTTAAGAAATATCACGCTGATTGCTTTTCTCTTGTTTACTATTTCGTTTACCTCTGCACAGGATCTGCAAGTTGAAGGAATTAAAATTAATCCATCAGATAAAATCAACAATGGACAGATTGAACTGACTGTAACCGGAGGTACACCTCCATATAAGTATCAGTGGTCAAAAGATGATGTACCTCTCAGTTCTAGTAAAGCCAGTGATCTTACAGAAGGGATATCTTACACTGTAAAAGTATCCGACGCTAGTGGCGCTTCTGTAGAAAAGTCATACCAAATAGAAGCGGTTTCTATTGTAGAAAATTTTAATGGAACTTTCCAGCCTGTGGTTGATGCCATGGGAAGTGTATTGTTCTGGGATCCGTTTGCTGCTATAGGCATTTATGATCCTGTGGTTTATACTGACCAAAAGCTCTTATTCTCTCCATCCTGGGAACCAAACACTTCGCGTAAATTCTTACTCAAAGAATGGTTGGTTACAGAAAACGAGCACGTTGATAAAGGTCAGGATGTGGCCATTATTGACATAGATGGACAGACACAGACCGTACAGGCAGAGGCGAATGGTAAGATTGAATTTATAACACCTCAGGGTGAATATATTTATAACCCGGAAAACCAGGAAGATGTTATTGCTCAAAACGCTCATAAATTCGGTTCAATTATTTACGATGACCCCATTGCGCTAACCAATCCTAATGGCACGCCACTTGAAAAAGGGATTCCTTTTATTGTGATTTGGTTAATTCTCGGAGCGGCATTCTTTACGTTCAGAATGGGCTTTATCAATATTCGTGGTTTTAAACACGCCATTCAGCTTGCTAAAGGTCAATACGATGAACCTAATGCTCCAGGAAGTATTACTCACTTTCAGGCTCTTGCAACGGCTGTGTCTGCTACTGTAGGTTTGGGTAATATTGCTGGTGTTGCTATTGCTGTTTCTTTAGGTGGTGCAGGAGCAACATTTTGGATGATTTTGGCGGGTTTATTAGGGATGTCTTCCAAGTTTGTGGAATGTACCCTAGGGGTAAAATATAGATTTATCAATAAGGAAGGCAGAATTTTTGGAGGCCCTATGAATTATCTGAGGTATGGACTTGAAAAAAGAAACCTAGGTAAACTTGGAAAAGTTCTGGCAGGTTTATTTGCCGTTCTTGCCATCGGTGCCTCATTTGGTGGAGGTAATATGTTCCAGGCCAACCAATCTTTTGAAATTTTATCCAATCAGATTCCTTTTTTAGATAGTGAAAGTGGATTCTTTTTTGGTGTTTTTCTTGCGATTTTAGTTGGAGTTGTTATTATAGGAGGAATCAATAGTATCGCTAAAGTAACGGGTAAAATAGTGCCAGTAATGGCAGGTGTTTATATTTTAGGAGCTCTGGTTGTTATAGGAATAAACATCGATAATATAGGACCAGCTTTTGATGCCATATTAAGTGGTGCCTTTACTCCAACCGCCCTCAAAGGTGGTTTTATAGGAGTTCTTGTTGTAGGTTTCCAGCGTGCTGCTTTTTCTAATGAAGCAGGTGTTGGTTCTGCAGCTATCGCTCACTCGGCAGCCAAAACGAATCACCCGCCTTCTGAAGGTTTTGTAGCTTTACTAGAACCTTTTATAGATACTGTAGTCGTTTGTACACTTACGGCTTTGGTTCTTATTTTTACAGGAATGCATGAAGTTGAAGGTGTTTCTGGAGTTCAGCTAACTACAGAAGCTTTCGGTAGCGTGATCTCCTGGTTTCCTTATGTTCTTTCTGCAGCGGTATTCTTATTTGCATTTTCAACAATGATTTCCTGGTCTTATTATGGAATGAGAGCCTGGACTTATATTTTTGGAAGAAGTAATCGTTCTGAAATTATTTATAAAGTTATTTTCCTATTTTTTGTGGTTCTTGGAGCCTCTGTAAGTTTAGGTGCCGTGCTAGATTTTTCAGATATGATGATTCTAGCAATGTCATTCCCTAACATCATAGGTCTTTACATCATGTCTGGAGAGGTAAGAAATGACCTTAAAGAATACATGTCAAAATTAAAGTCTGGCGAAATCTTCAAAAAAGAAGTGTTGAAGAAATAATAGATACTGATGAATACAACTAGAAAATTCCGTTTCGGCTACTCCAAGGGTGATCGAAACGGAATTTTTTTGTTTTGCCTTATTTTGACCGTAGGAGTAGGTATTAACTACTGGGCTTTTAATCCATCTCTCAAGTCTCAAGGAATTAAAGAGTTAACGAAAGTAGAAGATTCTATCCAACGCCTTGTAGATTCGTTAAAAAATAAACAAAGCCTTGAGTCTCAGAAAACCATTTATCCTTTTAATCCTAATTTTATAACAGATTATAAAGGCTATACTTTAGAGATGACGATCGATCAAATTGACAGATTATTAGATTACAGGGCTGAAGGTCAGTGGATCAACTCTAAAGCTGACTTTCAAAAGGTCACTCAGGTCACTGATGCATGGATGAAAGAGTATGGCCCATATTTTAAATTTCCCGAGTGGGTCGTTGAGTCAGGACAAAGGAAGTCTAATTCCAAAACTATCAATTCGTTGACTTACGCTGAAAAGAAAGACCTCAATACAGTCACAGCATCTGATTTGATGGAAGTATCGGGAATTGGTGAGGCCTTGTCAAGGCGAATCATCACTTACAGAGATAAGTTGGGAGGATTTGTGGATATCCTTCAGTTGAAGGATGTCTACGGACTAAAATACGAGGTCATTGAAAACCTCAAAGAGAGAATTGCGCTTAAAAGCCCGGTTAAAGTTCAAAAAAAAGATATTAATCACATAAGTGTTTTGGAATTATCTGAGTTGCCCTATTTTGATTATGAGCAGGCTAGAGTCATCGTCAATTTTATCAAATTAAGAGAAGGTGTTGATGATTTTGAAGAATTGTCAAAAATTGAAGATTTTCCTAACTACAAATTAGATAGAATTCAATTATATTTGGAAATTAAAGAATAATATTCAAAAATTAGATATCAAGATATGAATCATATGTATTTTAGTGAAGAACATGAGATGTTCAGAAAAAGTTTACAGGAATTTCTTCAGAAGGAAGTAGTTCCACATCTGGATAAGTGGGAAGAAGAAGGAACGATAGAACGTTTTATATGGAAGAAGTTTGGCGAAATGGGGTATTTTGGCCTGGCTTACCCAGAAAAATATGGAGGTTTAGATTTAGATCTATTCTACACAATTATACTTTTAGAAGAATTACAGAAAATAAATTCAGGTGGATTTGCTGCTGCTATCTGGGCTCATGCTTATTTAGCGATGACCCACGTGAATAAAGAAGGTAGCGAAGAAATCAAAGAAAAATACCTCACGGCTTCTATCAATGGAGATATGATAGGTTGTTTGTGTATCACGGAACCATTTGGAGGGTCTGATGTTGCTGGCATGAAAACAACAGCAGTAGAAAAAGACGATTCGTTTGTGATTAACGGGTCTAAGACTTTTATCACCAATGGTGTATATTCAGACTATCTTATAGTTGCTGCCAAAACCGCTCCGGAAAAAGGCGGAAAAGGCATGAGTATTTTCTTAGTAGATAGAGATACTCCAGGAATTTCTGCAACTAAACTTAACAAGCTGGGCTGGAGAGCTTCTGACACAGCAGAACTGGCTTTCGATAATGTTGAGATACCAAAGTCTCATTTGATGGGAGAGCGCAACCAAGGTTTTCCATACATCATGCAACACTTTGCCTTAGAGCGTCTGATCATGGGGGTGAATGCACATGCCAGAGCAGAATATGCTTTAGATTATGCTATACAGTATATGTCCGAGCGTGAAGCTTTTGGTCAGACTATAGACAAATTTCAAGCCTTAAGACATAAAATCGCGGAGAGAAGTAGTGAAGTGGAAATGGCTAAAGCGTTTAATTATACAACTGCTAAACGTCTGGATGAAGGCGAATATGTCGTTAAAGAGGCTACCATGTCCAAATTGCTTTCCACCAAAATTGCAGATGAGGTGATCTACGATTGCTTACAAATGCTAGGGGGTTATGGCTATGTAGAAGATTATCCATTGGCGAGAATGTTCCGTGATAGTCGACTAGGACCTATTGGAGGTGGAACTTCTGAGATCTTGAAAGAAATTATCGCCAAAATGGTGATTGACAATAAAGACTATAAGCCAGCAACCTAATTGCTTTTAATTGATAAATTTGTAACCATGTGCTTCTTAAAGTACATGGTTTTTTTATGGAACACATTCAGGCCTTTATAGACTATCTTCAGTTTGAGAAAAATTATGCTCAGCATACATTGACTTCTTATGCCTCAGATTTGAAGCAATTTCAATCTTTTGTTTTTGAAAATTATGAGACTGAAGATTTAGCTGAGACCAATTATCCCATGATAAGACGCTGGATCGTGAGTTTTGTCGATAAAGATCTGACTCATAAAACAATCAACAGGAAGCTATCATCGCTAAAAACTTTTTTTAATTTTTTAATGAAAATTAAAGCGATTGAAGTGAATCCAATGCTAAAGCACAAATCTTTAAAGCTTCCCAAACGCGAGCAGGAAGCCTTTTCACTCAAAGAACTTGAGGACATTTCAACTTATTTTGATGATTCAACTTTTGAAGGACTTAGGGATCATCTTATGATTGATCTTTTGTATTCCACTGGAATGCGAAGACAGGAATTGATCGACTTGAAAATTTCCAGTGTAAATTTTAGCCAAAGTCAGTTGAAAGTACTTGGTAAAAGAAAAAAAGAAAGAATAGTTCCATTGATGAAAACAACTATGGCTCTTATCGATTATTATCTTCAGGTAAGAGGGTTGATGGCTATCAATAGCGATGATTTATTTATCACCAATAAGGGGAAACCCATTTATCCCAATTTTGTTTACAGAATTGTAACCTCTTATTTTAAAAAGGTATCTACAAAGCAAAAGCTCAGCCCGCATTTGCTTAGACATGCTTTTGCGTCTCATCTTTTGGAAAAGGGTGCGGAAATCACTGCGATTAAAGAACTGTTGGGACACAGTAGTTTAGCATCTACAGAAGTGTATACGCATTCAAATTTGAAGGAATTGAGCAAAGCACATGCAGCGGCTCACCCCAGATCCAGAGGTAAAGAGGAAGAATAGGCTAGAATGAAATGAAAATGCAATTTTTTTTAAAAAAAGAGGCAAATAATTTTCAGATACCAATATTCGTTTTATATTTGCAACCCGTTACGAAAAGTAGCGTTTGACATACTGATAAGCCGATGTAGCTCAGCTGGCTAGAGCAGCTGATTTGTAATCAGCAGGTCGTGGGTTCGAGTCCCTCTATCGGCTCTATTATCAGATTTTTGGGGAGATACTCAAGCGGCCAACGAGGACAGACTGTAAATCTGTTGGTTTCACCTTCGCAGGTTCGAATCCTGCTCTCCCCACAACCAAGTCGGTTAACACCAGACTTTGCATTGACATATTGATTAAATAAGCGGAAGTAGCTCAGTTGGTAGAGCGTCAGCCTTCCAAGCTGAATGTCGCCGGTTCGAACCCGGTCTTCCGCTCTATTTTTAAATAATGCAATATCTGCTTGCCGACGTAGCTCAGGGGTAGAGCGTTTCCTTGGTAAGGAAAAGGTCACGAGTTCAATTCTCGTCGTTGGCTCAATTTTAAAGTCTCAAAACCTGGTTTTGTTGGCTTTTTATGTTGTTATAAACATTAACACTAATATATAACTAAGATTAAATAATTTACTACTATGGCAAAGGAAAATTTTGATCGATCCAAACCACACCTAAACATAGGTACTATTGGACACGTCGATCACGGAAAAACTACACTTACAGCTGCGATTACAAAAGTAATGGCAGATGCTGGATATTCTGAAGCTAGTGCTTTTGATCAAATTGATAATGCACCTGAGGAAAAAGAGCGTGGTATTACTATTAACTCTTCTCACGTTGAATATCAAACTGCAAATCGTCACTATGCGCATGTTGACTGTCCAGGTCACGCCGATTATGTAAAGAACATGGTAACTGGTGCTGCCCAAATGGATGGTGCTATTCTTGTTGTTGCTGCAACTGATGGTCCAATGCCACAAACTCGTGAGCATATTCTATTAGGACGTCAGGTTGGTATTCCTAGAATTGTCACTTTCTTAAATAAAGTTGACCTTGTTGATGATGAGGAGCTTTTAGAATTAGTTGAAATGGAAGTAAGAGATTTGCTTTCTTTCTACGAATATGATGGAGATAATGCTCCTGTTATTTCTGGATCTGCACTTGGTGCATTGGAAGGAGATGAGAAGTGGGCAAAAACTGTTCTTGATTTGATGGAAGCAGTTGATGAGTACATTGAGCTTCCAGAAAGAGATGTTGAAAAGCCTTTCTTAATGCCTGTTGAAGATGTATTCTCAATTACTGGTCGTGGAACTGTTGCTACAGGTCGTATCGAAACTGGTGTTGCAAATACAGGTGATGCTGTTGAAATCAATGGTATGGGAGCTGTGAACATGAAATCAACTGTTACAGGTGTCGAAATGTTCCGTAAAATTCTTGATAGAGGAGAAGCTGGTGATAACGTTGGTATCTTGTTAAGAGGTATTGAGAAAAGCCAAATCTCTAGAGGTATGGTTATCGCTAAGCCTGGTTCTATTAAGCCACACGGGAAATTCAAAGCTGAAGTTTATATCTTGAAAAAAGAAGAAGGTGGACGTCACACTCCATTCCATAACAATTATAGACCTCAGTTCTATGTAAGAACCACAGATGTTACGGGTACAATCAACCTTCCTGATGGAGTTGAAATGGTTATGCCAGGTGACAACTTAACAATTACTGTAGAATTGATTCAACCAATTGCATTAAATATTGGTTTGAGATTCGCAATACGTGAAGGAGGTCGTACAGTTGGTGCTGGACAGGTTACTGAAATCTTAGAATAATTTAGGATAAAGTTTCATTATTGTAGTTAAGGTGTTCGCTTCAAGTGAATACCTTAACTTTTTAAATTTCCTTTTTTATGTGTGATTAAATTCGTTTCTTTGCACGCTTTAAAAAATGAAATATTTACGGGTTTAGCTCAGTTGGTAGAGCACTGGTCTCCAAAACCAGGTGTCGGGAGTTCGAGCCTCTCAACCCGTGCAAATTGAAATATTAAGCCTGTGGTGAGATGTTTATCCTGAGTGGAGACGAAGGGAGCATCTCAAACCGTGCAAATCTTAAAGAAGATGTCAGATATCAAAAATTATGTAAGCGAGTCTTACAACGAATTAAGAAATCATGTGACTTGGCCAACCTGGGCTGAGGGACAAAAACTCATGGTAATTGTTGCAGTATTTTCTATACTTTTTTCGCTTGCTATCTGGGGAGTTGATGAAGTGTTTAGTGCTGCTGTAAAGCAATATTTTAATTGGGTTAAATCATAATACATGTCAGAGACTGGTTTAAAAAAATGGTACGTTGTAAGAGCTATAAGTGGTTCTGAAAGCAAAATAAAGGATTATATAGAAAAAGAAATTGCTCATCAAGGTCTTAGTGATTATGTTGATGATATCTTGGTACCTAAAGAAAACGTTGTTCAAATCCGTAATGGTAAAAAGATAACAAAGGAAAAAGTATATTTTCCAGGTTATATCATGGTTAATGCTAACCTTGAAGGCGAAGTTGGTCATATTATAAAAGGTGTGAATGGAGTTATAGGTTTTCTTGGTGAAACCAAAAGAGGTGAACCAGTTCCTATGCGTAAATCAGAAGTAAATAGAATGCTAGGTAAAGTCGATGAACTTTCTGTTCAGACAGAAAATGTTGCTATACCATTTAATATAGGGGAATCAGTCAAAGTTGTGGATGGCCCTTTCAATAGTTTCACAGGAACTATTGAAAAAATTAATGAAGACAAAAGAAAGTTGCAAGTTATGGTTAAGATTTTTGGTCGTAAAACACCAGTTGAGCTTAGCTATATGCAAGTAGAAAAAGTTTAAATGTTACATATAATATAGAATTGTTTTTAAATATAATGCTTCCCACTGAAAACAATTCAACTAAATTTTGAAAAATGGCAAAAGAAGTAAGTAAAGTAGTAAAACTCCAGGTTAGAGGTGGTGCAGCGAACCCATCCCCACCGGTTGGACCTGCTTTGGGTGCTGCTGGGGTAAATATCATGGAATTTTGTAAGCAATTCAATGGTAGAACTCAAGATAAGAGTGGTAAAATCTTACCTGTTGAAATAACAGTTTATAAAGATAAGTCATTTGATTTTATTATCAAGACTCCACCTGCAGCAGTACAATTGATGGAAGCATCAAAACTAAAGAAAGGCTCTGGTGAACCTAATTCTAAAAAAGTAGGTTCTGTAACTTGGGATCAAATAAAAGCAATCGCTGAAGATAAAATGCAGGATTTAAATGCATTTACAACCGAATCTGCAATGAAAATGGTAGCCGGTACAGCAAGATCGATGGGTATAACTGTAAAAGGTAATGCACCATTTTAACAAAACGAAATTAACATGGCAAAAATAACTAAAAAGCAAAAAGAAGCAGTTGGTAAAGTGGATAAGTCGAAAACTTATTCAGTAGCTGATGCCTCCGCTTTATTGAAAGATGTAGCTTACGCTAATTTCGACGAGTCAGTTGATCTAGCTGTAAGACTCAACGTTGATCCTAGAAAAGCTAACCAAATGGTTCGTGGAGTAGTAACTTTACCTCATGGAACAGGGAAAGATGTAAAAGTTTTAGCTCTTGTAACACCGGATAAGGCTAAAGAAGCTGAGGAAGCTGGTGCAGATTACGTTGGTCTTGATGAGTACCTTGAAAAAATTAAAGGAGGATGGACAGATGTAGACGTCATTGTAACTATGCCAAGTGTTATGGGTAAATTAGGCCCGTTAGGTAGAGTTTTAGGTCCACGAGGACTTATGCCAAACCCTAAAACTGGTACAGTAACTATGGATATCGCTAAAGCAGTTTCTGACGTTAAAGCCGGTAAAATCGACTTTAAAGTTGATAAAACTGGTATCGTTCACGCTGCTGTAGGTAAAGTATCCTTCGATGCAGAAAAAATTGCTGGAAATGCAAGAGAATTACTAACGACGCTCGTCAAGCTTAAGCCTCAGGTAGTGAAAGGTACATACATCAAAAGTATTCACATCGCTTCCACAATGAGTCCAAGTATTGAAATCGATACTAAACGATTTACCGAGCAATAATTTTAAGTTATGACAAGAGAAGAGAAATCTATAGTAATAAAAGATTTAACTACTAAGTTAGCGGATTCATCAAATGTATATTTAGCAGATATTTCAGGATTGAACGCATCTTTAACATCGGACTTAAGACGTGCCTGCTATAAAGCAGACGTTAAGTTGATGGTAGTTAAAAATACTCTCCTAGCTAAAGCTATGGAAAGTACAGATAAAGAATTTGGAGACTTAACAAGTATTCTGAAAGGGAATACTTCTATAATGCTTTCCGAAACTGGAAATGCTCCAGCTAAAGTTATTAAAAACTTTAGAAAGAAAAATGAGAAGCCTATTTTGAAAGGGGCTTATGTTGCAGAATCTATCTATGTTGGAGACGAATACTTAGATGCTTTAGTTGATATTAAATCTAAAGAAGAAGTTATCGGAGACATCATTGGATTGTTACAATCTCCAGCCAAAAACGTTGTTTCAGCGCTTAAGTCTGGTGGAGGTAAACTTTCTGGAATACTTAAAACACTTTCTCAAAGAGAAGAATAAACACGCACTAATTACTAAATAATAAATTACACTAAAACGATAGAAAATGGCAGAATTAAAAGATTTCGCAGAACAATTAGTTAACCTTACTGTTAAAGAAGTAAATGAGTTGGCTGATATTTTAAAAGAAGAATACGGTATAGAGCCTGCAGCTGCAGCTGTTGCTGTTGCTGGTGGTGGCGGTGCCGCTGCTGAAGAAGCTGAAGAGCAGTCAGAATTTGACGTCATATTAAAAGCTCCAGGTGGTTCTAAGCTAGCAGTTGTTAAGCTTGTTAAAGAATTGACAGGTTTAGGTCTTAAAGACGCTAAAGCATTAGTTGATGGTGCACCAGCTCCAGTTAAAGAAGGTGTTGCTAAAGATGAGGCAGAAGCTCTTAAAGCACAATTAGAAGAAGCAGGTGCTGAAGTTGAGCTTAAGTAAGCTCACTACCACTTTTATTACTAGGTTTAGACCACAAGATATAGTCTTGTAGGTCTAAACCATTTTGCGTATCTATACGCGACGTGTTTATTTTACTTTTTTACAAGTTAATATTGCTGATGAATTTTCATTGAATTCAAAGCATTAAAATCTTTCTTAGATGTTAGCAATGCATAATGAACGAATTAGTTTTTCTTCCGTACAAAACAAGCCAGATTATCCAGATTTTTTGGATATTCAGGTCAAGTCTTTCCAAGACTTTTTCCAGCTTGAAACTAAGCCAGAAGAAAGATCCAACGAAGGTTTATATAATACCTTCCAAGAAAATTTCCCAATTACAGATACGAGAAATCAATTTGTACTTGAATTTTTAGATTATTTTGTAGATCCTCCCAGATACTCCATTCAAGAGTGTATCGAGAGAGGGCTTACTTACAGTGTGCCTCTTAAGGCCAGATTAAAACTTTACTGTACCGATCCCGAACATGAAGATTTTGAGACGATCGTGCAGGATGTCTATTTAGGTACTATTCCCTACATGACTCCAAGTGGAACTTTTGTGATCAATGGAGCAGAGCGAGTCGTAGTTTCCCAATTACACAGATCCCCTGGTGTGTTCTTTGGTCAGTCTTTTCACGCCAATGGAACCAAAATTTACTCTGCTAGAGTAATTCCTTTTAAAGGATCCTGGATTGAATTTGCTACGGACATTAACTCTGTGATGTACGCATACATAGACCGAAAAAAGAAATTACCTGTTACAACACTTTTCAGAGCTATTGGCTTTGAAAGAGACAAAGATATCTTAGAGATTTTTGACCTTGCCGAAGAGGTGAAGGTGTCTAAAACTGGTTTGAAAAAATACCTTGGTAGAAAATTAGCTGCCAGAGTATTGAATACTTGGTATGAAGATTTTGTTGATGAAGATACAGGTGAAGTGGTTTCTATCGAAAGAAATGAAATCGTACTTGACCGTGATACCACTTTAGAGAAAGACCATATTGAAGAGATTTTAGAAACTGGTTCTAAAACTATTCTTCTCCATAAAGAAGAAAATCTGACTGGTGACTATGCTATCATATATAACACTTTGCAAAAAGATCCTACTAATTCTGAAAAAGAGGCAGTAGAGCATATTTACAGACAATTACGTAATGCTGAGCCGCCTGACGAAGAGACTGCTCGTGGCATTATTGATAAATTATTCTTTTCAGATCAACGTTACAATTTAGGAGAAGTTGGTCGTTACAGAATGAATAAAAAATTGAATCTTGATATTAGTATGGACAGCAAGGTTCTTACTAAGCTTGATATCATAACAATCATTAAGTACCTTATTGAGTTAGTTAACTCAAAAGCAGAAGTTGATGATATTGACCACCTTTCTAACCGTCGTGTAAGAACAGTAGGTGAGCAATTGTCTCAGCAATTTGGTGTTGGTCTTGCTAGAATGGCAAGAACCATTAGAGAGAGAATGAACGTTAGAGATAATGAGGTCTTTACTCCAATTGATTTGATTAATGCGAAGACTTTGTCTTCAGTGATTAATTCTTTCTTTGGTACAAACCAGTTGTCTCAGTTCATGGATCAAACTAATCCATTAGCAGAGTTAACCAACAAAAGAAGACTTTCAGCATTAGGACCTGGTGGTTTATCCAGAGAAAGAGCTGGTTTTGAAGTTCGTGATGTTCACTATACTCACTACGGAAGACTTTGCCCTATTGAGACTCCAGAAGGACCAAACATTGGTTTGATTTCTTCTATGTCTGTTTACGGAAAAGTGAACAGCATGGGATTCATTGAAACACCATACCGTAAAGTAGAGAACGGTAAGATTGATTTCAAATCAGAGCCACTTTACCTTTCTGCTGAAGAAGAAGAAAATAAATTGATTGCACAGGCTAATATCCCTGTTGCTGAAGATGGAACTATGACTTCAGAACGAGTAATTGCTCGTATGGAAGGTGACTTCCCAGTTGTAGATCCTAAAGAAGTGGATTATATTGATGTTGCTCCAAACCAGATTTCGTCAATCTCAGCTTCATTGATTCCTTTCTTAGAACATGATGATGCTAACCGGGCCTTGATGGGATCTAATATGATGCGTCAGGCTCTACCTCTATTGAGGGTTGATGCTCCTATTGTTGGAACTGGATTGGAAAGACGGGTTGCTCAGGATTCAAGAGTTTTAATAAACGCTGAAGGTGAAGGAACTGTTGATTATGTCGATGCAAGAAAAATCATCATTTCTTACGATAGAACTGAAAATGAACAATTAGTAAGTTTTGACGATGATGATAAGACTTATGACTTGATCAAATTCAGAAAAACAAATCAGGGGTCTACTATCAACTTAAAACCTATTGTTAGAGTTGGAGATAGAGTGACTAAAGGTCAAGTTCTTTGTGAAGGTTATGCAACCGATAACGGGGAATTAGCCTTGGGTAGAAACATGAAAGTGGCATTTATGCCATGGAAAGGTTACAACTTTGAGGATGCGATTGTGATTTCAGAACGTGTGGTTAAGGATGACCTTTTGACTTCAGTTCATATCGATGAGTATTCTTTAGAAGTAAGAGATACAAAACTTGGTAACGAAGAATTAACCAGTGATATTCCAAACGTTTCGGAAGAAGCGACAAAAGACTTGGATGAGCATGGTATGATTAGAATCGGTGCAGAGATTAAACCTGGAGATATTCTTATTGGTAAGATTACTCCAAAAGGTGAAAGTGATCCTACACCAGAAGAAAAGTTATTGAGAGCTATCTTTGGTGACAAAGCTGGTGATGTAAAAGATGCTTCTTTGAAAGCTTCTCCATCGCTTAACGGTGTTGTAATAGACAAGAAATTGTTTACCAGAGCAGTAAAAGATAAGCGAAAGAGAGCTCAGGATAAGCAAGAGATTGATTCTCTTGAAGCGAAGTACCAAGTCAAATTTGAAGAACTTAGAAACCGATTAATTGAAAAATTATTTGGTATCGTAGGTGGTAAGACAGCGCAAGGTGTTCAAAATGATTTAGGTGAAGATACTTTACCAAAAGGTAAGAAGTATACGCTTAAGATGTTGAATTCTGTAGAAGACTTTAGTCACTTAACCAAAGGGACCTGGACTACAGATAAAGAAACAAATGCTTTAGTTGCAGATCTTTTACACAATTATAAGATCAAACAAAACGATCTTCAGGGTAACCTAAGAAGAGAGAAATTTACAATTACAGTTGGTGATGAATTACCATCTGGTATTTTAAAACTTGCTAAAATTTATGTTGCTAAGAAACGTAAGTTGAAAGTAGGAGATAAAATGGCAGGTCGTCACGGTAACAAAGGTATTGTTGCTAAGATTGTAAGAGAAGAAGACATGCCATTCCTAGATGACGGAACTCCAGTCGATATCGTATTGAATCCACTTGGTGTACCATCTCGTATGAATATTGGTCAGATTTATGAAACTGTTCTTGGTTGGGCAGGTCAGAAATTAGGTAGAAAGTTCGCAACACCAATTTTTGATGGTGCGACTTTAGATCAAATTAATGAACTCACCGATGAGGCAGGAATCCCAAGATTTGGACATACATACCTTTATGATGGTGGTACTGGTGAACGTTTTGACCAACCTGCTACAGTAGGTGTCATTTATATGTTGAAACTAGGACATATGATTGAAGATAAGATGCACGCAAGATCTATCGGACCATACTCATTGATCACTCAACAACCACTTGGTGGTAAAGCACAATTTGGTGGTCAGCGTTTTGGTGAGATGGAAGTCTGGGCACTTGAAGCTTATGGTGCGTCAGCTACATTGAGAGAGATCTTAACTGTAAAATCTGATGATGTCATTGGTAGAGCCAAAACTTATGAAGCAATCGTAAAAGGTGAGCCAATGCCAGAACCAGGATTGCCAGAATCCTTCAACGTGTTGATGCATGAATTGAAAGGTCTAGGATTAGATATCAGATTAGAAGAGTAATAGCAATCCTGCCTTCGGGCAGGAGATGTTATCACATTTATTACAATAATTCTTTAGCACTTGTATTATGACAAGAAATAATGATAAGAATACACAAAAGAGATTTAATAAAATCTCTATAGGTTTATCTTCTCCAGAAAAGATTCTAGCTGAATCCAGAGGTGAAGTTTTAAAACCTGAAACTATTAATTACAGAACACACAAGCCAGAAAGAGATGGATTGTTTTGTGAAAGAATTTTTGGCCCAGTCAAAGATTATGAATGTGCTTGTGGAAAATATAAGAGAATACGTTACAAGGGAATCGTTTGTGACCGTTGTGGAGTAGAAGTTACTGAGAAAAAAGTAAGAAGAGACCGCGTTGGACACATCAACTTAGTAGTTCCTGTGGCGCATATCTGGTACTTCAGATCTTTACCAAACAAAATTGGATACCTTCTTGGAATTCCTTCCAAAAAACTGGATATGATTATCTATTACGAAAGATATGTCGTGATCCAGCCAGGTAATGCGAAGAATGAAGAAGGTGAGCCACTGAAAAAGATGGATTTCTTAACCGAGGAAGAATATCTAAATATTTTAGAAGAACTTCCACAGGAAAACCAATACTTGGACGATGATGACCCAAATAAGTTTCTAGCAAAGATGGGAGCTGAATGTCTTTTAGAAATTCTAAAACGTCTAGATTTAGACGAGCTTTCTTATGATTTAAGACACAAAGCAAACAATGAAACGTCTAAGCAAAGAAAAACAGAAGCTTTAAAACGTCTTCAAGTTGTTGAAGCGCTTAGAGATTCTAAAAACAATAGAGAAAATAATCCTGAGTGGATGATCATGAAAGTGATCCCGGTAACTCCTCCAGAATTAAGACCTCTTGTGCCTCTTGATGGTGGTCGTTTTGCAACTTCAGATTTGAATGATCTTTATAGACGAGTAATTATCAGAAACAATCGTTTAAAACGATTGATGGAAATAAAAGCTCCTGAAGTCATCCTTCGAAATGAGAAGCGTATGCTTCAAGAGTCTGTAGATTCTCTATTTGACAACACCAGAAAATCTTCTGCAGTTAAAACAGATTCTAACAGACCATTAAAATCACTTTCTGATTCTTTAAAAGGAAAACAAGGACGTTTCAGACAAAACCTCCTTGGTAAGCGTGTGGATTATTCTGCCCGTTCTGTCATCGTCGTTGGACCAGAAATGAAAATGTTTGAATGTGGATTGCCAAAAGACATGGCAGCAGAACTTTACAAGCCTTTTGTGATCAGAAAGCTGATCGAAAGAGGAATTGTAAAAACTGTAAAATCTGCTAAGAAAATAATAGACAAAAAAGAGCCTGTAGTTTGGGATATCTTGGAAAACGTGTTAAAAGGACATCCTGTGTTGCTTAACCGTGCTCCAACCCTTCACAGACTTGGTATACAAGCTTTCCAGCCGAAATTAATTGAAGGAAAAGCGATACAGCTACACCCATTGGTATGTACTGCATTCAACGCCGATTTTGACGGTGACCAGATGGCGGTTCACCTTCCATTGGGACCAGAAGCAATTTTGGAAGCACAACTCTTAATGTTGGCTTCACACAGTATTTTGAATCCAGCTAATGGATCTCCAATTACAGTACCTTCACAGGATATGGTTCTTGGGCTGTATTACATGACAAAACCACGATCATCTACTCCAGAGCATAAAGTAAAGGGAGAAGGTCTGAAGTTTTATTCACCAGAAGAAGTTAACATAGCTTACAATGAAAAGCAAGTAGACTTAAATGCTTTAATCACGATCAGAACTAATGATATTGATGAAAATGGTGAGGTTGTTAAGAAAAATATTGAAACAACCGTTGGACGTGTGCTATTCAACGAATCTATTCCAGATAATGTTGGCTTCATAAACGATGTCATGACTAAGAAAGCTCTTCGTGATGTAATCGCAAGAGTACTTAAGAAAACGTCCGTCCCTGAAACGGCTGAGTTCCTTGATGAAATTAAGAGTTTGGGTTATAACTTCGCTTTTAGAGGTGGGTTATCATTCTCTCTTGGTGATATTATTATCCCTGCAGAAAAGCAATCTATGATTGATGATGCAAATGAGCAGGTTGAAGGAGTTATAGGTAACTATAATATGGGTCTTATTACCAACAACGAACGTTATAATCAGGTTATTGATATCTGGACTGCAACCAATGCTAACTTAACCGAACTCGCCATGAAGCGAATTCGTGAAGACAAGCAAGGTTTCAACTCTGTGTACATGATGCTTGATTCTGGTGCAAGGGGTTCTAAAGAACAAATTCGCCAGTTGACGGGTATGCGTGGATTGATGGCTAAGCCTAAAAAATCGACTTCTGCAGGTGGTGAAATTATCGAAAACCCTATTTTATCTAATTTTAAAGAAGGTCTTTCAATTTTAGAATACTTTATCTCTACTCACGGTGCTCGTAAAGGTCTTGCCGATACAGCATTAAAAACTGCCGATGCGGGTTACCTAACTCGTAGATTGGTGGACGTATCTCAGGATGTGATCGTAAGAGAAGAAGATTGTGGTACTCTAAGAGGCATTGAAGTTTCAGCATTGAAGAAAAATGATGAAGTTGTAGAAAGTCTAGGTGAGCGAATAGTAGGTAGAACTGCTTTAAATGATATTGTAGATCCTATTTCACAAGAACTTTTGGCTACAGCAGGTGAAGAAATACTTGAAGATGCTGCAGATAAAATAGAAGCTTCTGCATTAAATTCAGTGGAAGTGCGTTCTCCATTAACTTGTGAAGCAAAACAAGGTATTTGTGTGAAATGTTATGGTAGAAATTTATCTACCAATAAAACTGTACAAAGAGGTGAAGCTGTTGGTGTAGTTGCTGCTCAGTCTATTGGTGAGCCAGGTACGCAGTTGACCTTAAGAACTTTCCACGTTGGAGGTATTGCAGGAAACATTTCAGAAGAAAACAAACTTGAAGCTAAATTTGACGGTGTTGCAGAGATTGAAGATCTTAAAACTGTTGAAGGTAAAAATAGTGATGGAAACAAAGTTGACATTGTTATTTCAAGAACTTCAGAAGTTAAAGTTATAGATAAGAAGTCAGGAATTGCACTGAGTACGAATGTTATTCCTTATGGTTCTGAATTATTAATCAACCCTGGTGACAAAGTTAAAAAAGGCGATGTCATTTGTAAATGGGATCCATATAATGGTGTGATTATTTCTGAATTCTCTGGTAAAATTGAATTTGAGAACATTACTCAAGGACAGACTTACGAAGTTGAAAGCGATGAGCAAACTGGCTTCCAGGAAAAAGTAATTATAGAATCCAAGAATAAGCGTAAGATACCAACACTCCATATCAAGAGTGATGATGAAATCTTGAGATCTTATAACTTACCAGTTGGAGCTCACTTGATGGTAGATGATGATGAGGAAATTAAAATCGGAAAGATTTTGGTTAAAATTCCTAGAAAATCCTCTAAAGCTGGTGATATTACTGGTGGTCTTCCTCGTCTAACAGAATTGTTTGAAGCGAGAAATCCTTCAAATCCTGCTGTAGTGAGTGAAATTGATGGTGTTGTTTCTTTCGGAAAAATCAAAAGAGGTAACCGTGAGATCATCATCGAATCTAAACTAGGTGAGGTCAAGAAGTACTTGGTCAAACTTTCCAACCAGATTTTGGTACAGGAAAACGATTATGTCAAAGCTGGTATGCCACTGTCTGACGGTTCTGTTACTCCTGAAGATATTTTAAATATCAAAGGTCCTAGTGCAGTTCAGCAATACTTAGTGAACGAAGTTCAGGAAGTATATAGATTGCAAGGTGTACAAATTAACGATAAGCACTTTGAAGTTGTTGTGAGACAAATGATGAGAAAAGTAAGAATCCAGGATTCTGGTGATACTATTTTCTTAGAAAATCAATTGGTGCACAAAGAGGATTTCATTGAAGAAAATGATAATATTTTCGGAAAGAAAATTGTTGAAGATGCTGGAGATAGCACAACTTTGAAACCTGGTCAAATTGTCACTCTACGTGATTTAAGAGATGAGAATTCAATCTTGAAACGTGAAGACAAACAGCTAGTGACAGCACGTGATGCCGAATCCGCTACTGCTTCACCAATTCTTCAAGGAATTACAAGAGCATCGTTACAGACTAAGTCATTTATTTCTGCTGCTTCTTTCCAGGAAACTACCAAAGTACTAAATGAAGCTGCGGTAAGCGGTAAAGTGGATTACTTGGAAGGCTTGAAAGAAAATGTAATTGTAGGACATAGAATTCCTGCAGGTACTGGACTTAGAGAATTTGACGATATTATTGTAGGTTCCAAGGAAGAGTTGGCCACAATGATGGAGAATAAACAAGAAGTGAATGTAAACTTTAATTAAGCATGAGTGATCAAGACGATAAAAAGCAAAAAAAGCTAAACATTCAAATTGATGATGATGTGGCCCAAGGAATTTACAGTAATCTGGCTATCATTAATCATTCACAAACTGAGTTTGTTTTGGACTTTGTGAATATAATGCCTGGTTCTCCTAAGAATAAAGTGAGATCTAGAATTATACTTACTCCTCAACATGCAAAGCGTTTGTTGAGAGCTTTGAGCGATAATATTAATCGTTTTGAAAAAAGTCAAGGTAAAATTAAAGAACAAGATAAACCTAATGTTCCTATGAACTTTGGACCTACAGGAGAAGCTTAAATCTCTTTTAGGTTATAAAAAAAGAAAATCCCTCAAATTCAGTTTTGAGGGATTTTTCATTTTGGTAAGATTTGAATTAAATGTTACTCAGCTTTAAACGCTTTCAAATCAAAAGATATTTTCATTTGATCACTCACGAAATTATCTCCAAGATTTTCAACAAATGATTTTGACATAAATTTTATTCCCCATTCAGTTCTATCTAAAATGATTTCTTCTGATGTTAACAATAAAGACTCATCAGCACCATTCATCGAAACATTTACCGGGAAAGTTATGTTTTTTGTAGTTTCTTTTAAAGTTAGATTACCAGATAACATGGCCTGATCTTTTACGGTTTCAAAGCCAGTAATTTTAAATTTAGCTTCAGGGTATTTAGTAGCATTAAAGAAGTGATCTTCTTTTCCATTTGAATATCCCATTAAGTGGTTTTCAAGATCTGTTTTATCTTGGCCTTCTAAGTCCTGAACTTCGATACTTATCATATCTATTGTGACTTCACCACCAATGACCTGCTCATCAAATACCATTAAACTTCCTTCAGACAATGGAACTATACCGTTATGTTCTCCAGCTGGTTTAGATCCAACCCAATTAATTTTAGATTGTTCTACGTTTACATTGTAAGTGTCTGCCATTTCGGTAGTTTCCTTAGCATCTTTAGCATCAGATGTTTCAGTTTTTTTGTCACTCTTACAGCTTAAGGCAGTGGTGATCAATGATAAAACTAACATTGAATTAATTACTCTTTTTTTCATCTTATGTTTATTTAAGTTCCAGACAATATAACCAAAAACATTCCATTATTTGTATCTGTCATTGTGGCACTAAACTGTTATTGGCAGTACATTTGCCTAATTTGAATAAATTAGTAAGTAATGAGTAAAGAAAATATAAAATCAGACGATAAAGATCCAGTAGAAATGGAAAGTAAAGAAAAGCAAAACGATGCTCAAGAACTTCAAAGAGAAGATGCTTCGACAGTTGAAAACAATGAAGCTGAGGAGGTTGATAACTCTATTCCTGAGGAAGAATTATCTAAAGAAGAACAATTACAACAGGAGCTTGATGCAAAAGATGACAAATATTTAAGACTATTTGCAGAGTTTGAAAATTACAAACGCAGAACTTCTAAAGAACGCATAGAATTATTTAAAACAGCAAGTCAAGACGTAATGCAGTCTATGCTTCCTGTATTGGATGATTTTGACAGGGCGATGCTCGAAGTTAAAAAATCTAGTGACCAATCTTTGGTCGAAGGACTTGAGCTCATAAGCAACAAATTGAGAGAAACTCTTCATAATAAAGGATTGGAAGTTATGTCTGTGAAAGCTGGAGATGTCTTCGATTCAGAACTGCACGAAGCGATTACACAGATTGCTGCTCCAAGTGACGATATGAAAGGAAAAATTGTGGATGTTGTAGAAAAAGGATACACTCTTGGTGATAAAATCATACGTTATCCTAAAGTAGTGACTGGAAAATAATAAATTATGAAAGAAGATTATTACGACATATTAGGCTTAGCAAAGGGTGCTTCTCAAGCCGAAATAAAAAAGGGCTATAGAAAGATGGCAGTAAAGTATCATCCCGACAAGAATCCTGATGATGCTGAAGCTGAAAATAAATTTAAGAAAGCTGCAGAAGCTTATGAGGTCCTAGGAAATGAAGAGAAACGACAGAAATACGATCAGTTTGGTCATAGTGCTTTTGACGGTTCTCAAGGCTTTGGTGGCGGAGGTATGGATATGGACGATATCTTCAGTCAGTTCGGTGACATATTTGGAGGTGGTTTTGGCGGAAGAAGCCAAGGTTTCTCTGGATTTGGTGGCGGATTTGGCGGTGGACGTCAGAGAGCTAAAGGTGGAAATTTAAGAATCCGCGTTAGTCTCACTTTAGAAGAGGTTGCCAAAGGTGTAGAGAAAAAGGTAAAAGTTTCAAGAAAGAAAAAACCATCAGATACAACTTTTAAAACCTGTACAACCTGTAAAGGTTCAGGTCAGGTTACTAGGGTCACCAATACCATTCTGGGAAGGATGCAGACCGCTTCATCATGTCCAGCATGTGGTGGTTCCGGACAAATTATAGACAAAAAAGGGCAAGGTACCGATGCACACGGCCTTAAAATGACAGAGGAAACAGTTTCCATCAAGATTCCAGCTGGGGTTGAAGACGGAATGCAACTAAAAGTTGGAAATAAAGGTAACGAACCAGTCGGAGACGGAGTTCCCGGAGACTTGATTGTACTTATTGAAGTAAAAAATCATGAAAACCTTCAGCGCGACGGTGAAAACTTACACTATGATTTATTCATCAGTTTCCCTGAAGCAGCTTTAGGAGCTAGTAAAGAAATACAAACCGTAGGGGGTAAAGTGAGAATAAAAGTAGAGCCTGGCGTTCAAAGTGGAAAAATTCTAAGATTAAGAAACAAGGGTCTACCAAACCTGAATGGCTATGGAATAGGAGACCTGCTTGTACATATCAACTTGTGGACTCCACAGGATTTATCCAAGGAACAAAAAGAATTCTTTGAAACAAATCTTGGAGATTCCAATTTTGAACCTAATCCAAGCAAATCTGATAAATCTTTCTTTGAAAAAGTAAAAGATATGTTTTCTTAAGCTGTTAACAGAATATTATATATATTTGAACACCGCTAAATTTAGCGGTGTTTTTTCTTTTTCATAGCAATTTTTTTCCCACCCTTCATTGCGCAGGGTGGGTTTTGTTTTTAAAACCACTTAGCTTTTAAAATATTCTAAAAAATATTAAGGTTGTCACTCTAAACTTCAGATAAAACTTATATTTATTTTGTAAATTAAAATCATTATGCCAAGATTACTCATTATTGAAGACGAAGATGCGATAAGAAGAGTATTGAAAAAAATTCTTTTAGAGGAAGAGAAAAATTATAATATTGATGAGGCTGAGGACGGTCTAATAGGTATAGAACTGGTCAAAAAAAAATCTTACGACTTGGTTTTATGCGATATTAAAATGCCAAAGATGGATGGAATGGAAGTTTTATCTGCTTGTCAAAAACTTCAACCTGAACTTCCTGTAATAATGATATCGGGACACGGGGATCTAGAAACCGCTGTTGAAACTATGAGGATGGGCGCTTTTGACTACATTTCGAAGCCTCCAGATTTAAACCGATTGCTTAATACAGTGAGAATTGCCCTCGATCATACTCTGCTTGCTCAAGAAAACAAGCAATTGAAAAAGAAAGTTTCCAAGCAATTTGAAATGGTAGGTAAGTCAGAGGAGCTTGATCAAATTAAATCAATGATCGATAAAGTTGCTCCAACTGAAGCCAGGGTTTTAATCACTGGTGAGAACGGTACGGGAAAAGAGCTGGTTGCTCACTGGCTGCATGAAAAAAGCAACAGAAATAAAGGACCTTTTATAGAGGTGAATTGTGCTGCAATTCCTTCAGAATTAATTGAGAGTGAATTGTTTGGACATGTGAAAGGCGCATTTACTTCTGCCAATAAAGACAGGGCTGGAAAATTTGAAGCTGCTAATGGAGGTACGATTTTCCTCGATGAGATTGGCGATATGAGTTTTTCAGCCCAGGCAAAAGTCTTGAGAGCCTTGCAAGAAAACAGAGTTCAACGTGTAGGCAGTGATAAGGATATAAAAGTTGATGTGAGAGTAATTGCAGCAACCAACAAGAACTTAAAGGAGGAAATAAATGAGAAGAGATTCAGAGAAGACCTATACCATAGACTAGCCGTGATCATTATTCATGTGCCTGCGCTTAAAGATAGACGGGCAGACATTCCTGAACTCATTCACCACTTCACAGAAAAAATAGCTAAAGAACAAGGCACAAAGCCAAAAGTTTTTGAAGCGAAAGCAGTTATACTTTTAGAAAAGCTGAACTGGACAGGGAATATAAGGGAGTTGCGTAATGTCGTGGAACGCTTAATTATTCTTGGGGATCAGCAGATTACCGAAGAAGACGTGAAAAAATTCGTGCAGCTTAAAACTAGTTAGAATCCAGTTGAGGTGGGGTATATTTTAAAAAATACATTTTGTCACCACTAGGATGTTTCCATTCCTTAAGTAATTCAAAACCATACCTTCTGTAAGCAACGTTTACTTTTCTAATACGGGTTTCCGCATAAATTGGTAATTGTAAAGCCTTGGAAATGCGAAACATTTCGTCTTTCATTTTATAGGGCGTTTTGTCACTTGTATTTCCCCTAGCATCGGGTAGAATTCCCCAAAACCAACAATATAAAAACTCACCATCATTGGGGCGCTGTTGACGAACAAATTTCTGAGATTTTAAAGCTTTCAGTCCTTTAGTGATACCAGTAACATTTATGGCTAGCTTGAGATCACTGATCAGTTCAGTCCAGAAGCCATCACTTTCTCCGTCCATTCTGAAGAAAATAGCAATCCCTCTTCCATCGTCAGAGACGAGAAGTGCGTCTTTCTTAATGGCCTTTTCGACCATATGTTTTGCTAAATAAAGAAAACGTTGTTCTTTTTTGGAGTCGTCTTTTACGATTTCCATTGATGTGGGAATCTCTTGCAGTAAAGTAGCTACATGTTTGATGACTTCTTCCTTGTCAAAATCTTTTTTCAAGTTTCTTTATTTTCAGAATTAATTTTCAAATATAAAGTAAATTCAGCTTTTTGGGGCATAATCTATATTCAAAGACTTTAACTGATTAAATAATGAGACTAGATTATATATTCTATTCTCAAAGTGTACTTTTGCCTTTCGAAAAATAAAAAGACTTTTGAATTTATCTATTTACACCAGGGAGTTTTCAAAAAATTTCAGTCTGGCATTTCCGATAATGCTAGGTCAACTCGGACATGTCCTTGTTGGGTTTGTTGACAACTTAATGATTGGAAAACTTGGAGCTGCGCCCCTAGCTGCTGTTTCATTAGGGAATACACTTATATTTTTCGCACTTTTTCTAGGTATTGGATTCAGCTTCGCTATTACTCCACTTATTGCCGAAGCAGATGGAGAAGGGGATACAACCAAAGGGCGTGTTTTTTTTCAACATGGCCTGGTCATGTGTACAGTCAATGGTATTGTTTTGTTTTTATTGTTATTGCTAGCAAAGCCTATATTACATCATCTGGATCAGCCAAAAGATGTTGTTGAGCTCGCCTTACCTTATTTAGATATTGTGGCGTTCTCACTCATTCCACTTATGATTTTTCAAGGATTTAAGCAATTTGCAGATGGGCTTTCGATGACCAAATATGCCATGTATGCCACGATTTTGGCTAACATTGTGAATGTAATATTCAATTATTTACTGATTTATGGAGTATGGTTTTTCCCACGCCTGGAGTTGGAAGGAGCTGCGATCGGTACATTGATTTCACGAGTTTTTATGCTGATTTTACTATATCTTATCTTAAGCAGGAGACCTAAACTGAAGCCTTATTTTGTTTTAATGAAAAAATCTCTGGATAGGGCCATTTTTAAAAGATTGATCAACCTTGGTTTTCCTACGGCCTTGCAAATGCTTTTTGAAGGAGGAATTTTTACGGCAACTGTACTTCTGGCTGGAACTTTAGGGACCAAACCTCAGGCTGCAAATCAGATAGCTCTCAATCTGGCCTCTATGACCTTTATGATTGCGGTAGGGCTTGGCGTAACTGCAACGATAAGAGTAGCCAATCAAAAAGGTAAACGCCAATTTAAAACCCTAAGAGATGTAGCGTTTTCTATTTTCCTACAGGTTTTTCTTATCGAAGGTGTTTTTGCTATTGGTTTTATCCTTTTGAAAGGATTTCTGCCTACACTATATATAGATGACACTGAAGTCATTTTACTTGCCTCCCAGTTACTTATTGTAGCAGCACTTTTTCAATTAAGCGACGGTCTGCAAGTTGCAATTCTAGGAGCATTACGAGGGTTGCAAGATGTAAAAATTCCAACCTTGCTTTGTTTTATCGCCTATTGGCTTATTGGCCTTCCAGTATCTTATTTTACTGGAAAAGAGGAGGTGTTGGGAAGCATTGGTATTTGGCTTGGATTGCTTTCTGGTCTTACTGCTTCTGCTATTATGTTGTATATCAGATTTAATATGCTCTCCAAGAAACAAATTCATACTTTTGGCGAAACTAAATTATCACAATCATGAAATTACCAAGATTTATATTGGGTGACAATACCGATTTTCCTGAGTCTATATTCATAATTCATACAGAGTTTCCAAGATTTATCATAGATCTTAAGACAGATGAAATTGAATGGCTTGAGGAATTTGATGTTGAAAACGAGGAAGAAATGGTAGAGGAGACCAATAATTTAATCAAAGAAGCTTCAGAGTTTTACGATAGAGAAGTGGATCGTTACCAATAGAATAGTTTATGATAGAACAACTTCAGACTTTAGACAGAGAATTATTCCTTTTTCTCAATAACCTTGGGGTTAAAGAATGGGATTGGTTTTGGGTATTATTGACAGAAAAGGAAACTTCATATCCACTATATGGGATTCTTTTGATCCTGATTTATCGAAAAATAAAATTAAAAGGCTTGCTAATCACTGTCCTTGTAGTGGGATTGATGATAACTTTCACAGACCAATTGGCAAATTTCTTTAAGGACACTTTTGAAAGGCTGAGGCCATGTAACGAACCTTTTATTGAATATGGTCGATTTTTAGCGAAACGCTGCGGCAAATTCGGATATTTTTCTGGGCATGCTATCAGTTCTTTTGCTGTGGCAACTTTAGTTTCAAATCTTCTAAGGCCCTATTATAAATATGCTTTTTATTGGTTATTTTTCTGGGCTTTTATGGTTACCTACAGCCGAATTTATGTGGGTGTACACTATCCGGGAGATATTATAACTGGTGCTTCGCTTGGTATTCTAACAGGGTATTTATTTTTAAAATTACATAGCTATTTAAAATCAAGATTTGATACAGTTCAATAGCTTATTCCTGAATTTTTGCTTTTTTCAAAAGATACTCAGCTGCTTCAAAAGGGCTTAAGTCCTGATTATGAATTTTCTTTAGAACTTCTGGAAATTCATTCTTGATGATTTCGTTCTGATAGAACTCTTTTTTGAGAGTATCCTCTATGGTTTGGGTGAGCCAGAATTTATTTTGATGAGCTCGTTTTTCTTCAAAATATCCATTTTTTTTAGCCTTTTCAAAATAGTCAGCAAGCATTCTCCAAACCTTGTCAATTCCTTCATTTTGCAAGGCACTGGCTAGTTTTACTTTAGGTTCCCAACCATTGGACTTTGAAGGGTACATATGTAAAGCTCTATTGAATTCAACTTTAGCCTTTTTGGCTGCTTTTATATTATCTCCATCTGCTTTATTGATGACAATGGCATCTGCCATTTCTATGATGCCGCGTTTGATGCCTTGTAATTCATCACCAGCACCAGCGAGTTTTAATAATAAGAAGAAATCTGTCATGCTATGCACTGCAGTTTCACTCTGTCCAACTCCTACTGTCTCTATAAGAAGTATGTCATACCCAGCGGCTTCGCAAAGCAAAATGCTTTCACGGGTTTTTCTAGCTACTCCGCCTAAAGATTCACCCGAGGCTGTAGGTCTTATATAAGCCATGGGATGCTGAACCAATTTTTCCATCCGGGTTTTATCTCCAAGAATACTCCCTCTCGTGACCGAACTAGACGGATCTACAGCCAAGACAGCCACTTTATGACCTTTGTTGACCAGCAATAAACCTAGCTGCTCTATAAATGTGCTTTTTCCTACTCCTGGCACCCCAGTGATACCTATTCTCAGTGAGTTATTGGAATGAGGTAAACAAGTAGATATTATAGTTTTTATGTCTACGGTATGGCGTTGACTTTGGCTCTCGATAAGTGTAATTGCCTGACTTAAATCTGTCTTATTTCCACTTAAAATGCCTTCAGTCAATTTTTTGATATCTCTGGATTGTCGTCTTAAATTTTTAATGCGCTCAGCTGAGGTTTGACTCAAATTTAAACTCGGATCACTTTTGGTTTTCTGAAGCGCAGATTTTTTATTTTTGGACAGAGACATAATTTACATTTAGTACAAATTTATGAATTCATTTTTTCACTAAGGTCGTGTAGTTAGTATATTCGATTAAATTAAAATTTAAACTCATGAAAACACTTTATACTGCGAAAGCTACAGCAACTGGAGGTCGTAAAGGCCACGTAAAAACTGAAGATGGTCCTATAGATATGCCGTTGAGCATGCCAAAAGGTCTTGGTGGTGATGGTGGTGAGGGAGTCAATCCTGAGCAACTTTTTGGATCAGCCTACTCCGCATGTTTTGGAAGTGCTTTGAGCCTGGTTGCCGAAAAACACAAAGTCGATTTAGGAGATTTTAGCGTTACGGCTCATATCAGTATCAATAAAGAAGACGAAGGAGGTCTTCTCCTCTCAGCGGTATTAGATTCTTACTTGCCAGGTGTGGATGATATTAAGACGGCAGAGACCTTGGTTAATGAGGCTCATGAAGTATGTCCATTTTCCCGAGCAACACGAGATAATATGGATGTTACACTTAATGTCTTAAGAGACGAGTAAAAATTATCTATTTTTGAATAATATTAAAACCCCAATTTTATTGGGGTTTTGTTAGTTTAACACATAAGGTTTCACATTATGCTGAATTTGATAAAAGACCATATTAACAACACATTCTTTTCTATTTTAGGTCCCTCTTTTTCTGAATCTAATTACGTTTCACTCGACCTTTCAGATACAAAAACTTCAGAGCTTAAAATTGATTTATCAGCTGAATTTGCTCTCCAGGCTTATTTGAAAGATTATTTAAAAAATCAAAATGCGAAAGCCGCCTATGGTGGGTATTTGGAAAAGAGAAGTTTATATGACAGAAGCTCATATTTTGGTGACAACTCTCATTCCCATAAACGAAATGTTCATCTTGGTATAGATGTGTGGGTAGAAGCAGGAACACCAGTTTTCACTCCATTACCTGGAAAAATTCATAGTCAAAAGGATAATTTGAATTTTGGAGATTATGGGCCTACGATAATTCTGGAACATCATTTAAAAGACCAAAAGTTTTATTCGCTTTACGGTCATTTATCAAGAGAATCTTTGGAAATACATCATGTAGGAGAGGAAGTCACCATAGACGAACCAATCGCTTTTCTTGGAAGTAATGAAGTCAATGGGAATTATGCTCCGCACTTGCATTTTCAAATTATAATGGATATCGGCGATTATTACGGCGATTATCCAGGGGTTTCTTCCCAGGAAGATCTAGAATTCTATAAAAAGAACTGTCCAGATCCTAATATTTTACTCAATTTTAGAGTTTGATTTTTAACAATAGTTCAAGGATTTATTTCTAAGTGAGTATATTTGCACAAAAAATAAACTACATTGAAACTACATATTTCTAATGAGACCTCAAGGTTAAAAACTGTGATTCTGGGTGTTGCCAATTCCATTGGCGATCAACCAAAGTTGGAGGATGCTTATGACCCTAAATCCATAAAACATATCAAAGAAGGGACTTACCCGGAAGAAGAAGATATGATAAAAGAAATAGAGTCTGTAGCCGATATTCTCAAAAAACATGATGTTGAAGTTCTAAGGCCAGATATCTTAAATGATTACAATCAAATCTTTTCCAGAGATATTGGTTTTGTCATAGAAGATAAATTTATATTCGCCAATATTCTCCCAGATAGAGAAAAAGAAATCAAGGCTATAGAACATATCTTGGATAAAATCGATTCTGATAAAAAGATAAGACTTCCTGAACACTGCCATATTGAAGGTGGTGATGTAATGCCACACGGCGATAGCATATTAGTAGGGACTTACAGAGGAGAGGATTATTCAGACTACATAACAGCGAGAACAAACGTTGAGGCGGTTGAAAAATTGCAGAAATTGTTTCCGGATAAAAAAGTAAAATCCTTTAACCTAAGAAAGTCTAACACAGATCCCAAAGCCAATGCATTACATTTAGACTGCTGTTTTCAGCCAGTAGGAAATAACTATGCAATTATTCATAAAAACGGGTTTCTGGAAGAGGAAGAGTACCAGTGGTTGATCAACCTTTACGGAAAAGAAAATGTTTTTGAAATCAATGCTCAAGAGATGTATGATATGAATAGCAATATTTTTTCTATATCAGAAACTGTAGTGATTTCCGATGAATATTTTACACGTTTAAATGAATGGCTAAGATCTAAAGAGATTTTAGTTGAAACTGTGAATTATAGAGAAATTGCCAAACAAGAGGGTCTTTTAAGATGCTCGACTTTACCATTAATAAGAGAATAATGAAACAAATTACAGACACTTTAGTAATGATTCGGCCAGTAATCTTCAGAATGAATGAAGAAACTGCTGTCAATAATTACTTTCAGAAATCTACAAGTGATCTCAAAGCGACTGTCAATAAAAAAGCACAAGATGAATTTGATGCCTTTGTGGATAAACTAAAAGCAGTTGGCGTGAATATTATTGTGATCGATGATATTGCAAGCCAGGACACGCCAGATTCAATATTTCCAAACAATTGGGTGTCTTTCCATGAAAATGGAGATGTGGCTTTATATCCAATGTTTGCCAAGAATAGACGTAAGGAAAGACGTGAAGGTGTTTTTGAAAGAATTGAAGCAGAAGGCCATCTCATCAGAAATTTTGTAGACTACACCTCTGCTGAAATGGAAAATGTATTTCTAGAGGGTACAGGAAGCTTAATTTTGGATAGAGAAAATAGAAAAGCTTACTGCGCTTTGTCACCAAGAGCTGATGAAGATTTAGTTATTGAATTCTGTGAAGATTTTGAATATACCCCTATTATTTTTAAAGCCTACCAAACACACGAGGGAGAGCGTTTGTTAATTTATCATACCAATGTGATGATGTGCGTCGCCCAAGAGTTTGCTGTTATTTGCCTGGATACTATTGATGATAAAAAAGAGAGAAAACTTGTGGCTGACAGCCTTACTCAGGATGGTAAAGAGATCATTACAATTTCTGAAGAGCAAATGAATAATTTTGCTGGAAATATGCTGCAGGTCCAAGGTAAAGAGGCTAAATATACAGTAATGAGTCAAGCAGCTTATAATTCACTTACTGATAAGCAAATTCAAGCTATAGAGAAATATTCTAAAATCTTAAGTAGTGATTTATCAACCATAGAAACTCATGGAGGAGGCAGTGCAAGATGTATGCTTGCAGAGGTTTTTATACCTAAAGTTGACTAGCATAGACTAAATAATATTACCAAAAACCCCAACTTATTCAAGTTGGGGTTTTTGGTAATATTTGAAATGGGATTAACTTTAATTTGCTTCTTCGCTTATGAATTTGATTCTATATAGCCTCAATTCTTCTTCATCATAATCACCGTCAAATTCATCTATAGCTTCATTGATACTATCTGAATCTGCTTCCAGGAAATACTCATGAATCTCTTCTTGTTGATCTTCGTCCAAAAGATCGTCCAGCCAGTAATCGATATTGAGTTTGGTGCCACTAAAGACAATGGCTTCCATCTCCTTGATAAAATCTTTCATCTCAAATCCTTTACCCTGAGCAATATCTGTGAGTGGAAGTTTTCTATCTATATTCTGGATAATATAAAGCTTATTTGCACTATTGGCACCTGTGCTTTTAACTACCAGATCATCTGGTCTTAAAATATCATTCTCTTCTACGTAGTTTTGAATAAGATTTATAAATTCACCTCCAAATTTTTTAGCTTTTCCTTCACCAACACCATGAATATTGACAAGTTCCTCCTTACTTATAGGGTATTTTAAAGCCATATCTTCAAGAGAAGGATCTTGAAAGACGACGAAAGGTGGAACTTCTTTACGTTTAGCAATCTTCTTACGTAAATCCTTCAGCATTTTGAGCAACTTCTCATCAGTTCCTCCAGTAGGTTGTGAAGATGTACTACTAGTAACCTGGCTGAAATCATTGTCTTCTGTCATCATGAAAGAAGTAGGATTTTTCAGAAATTCTTCTCCTTCAGGCCGTAATTTTACAACACCATAGGATACCAATTCTTTCTTAAGAAATCCAGATATAATTACTTGTCTGAGTAAGGCTGTCCAATAACTAGCTGGTTTATCTTTTCCTACTCCAAAAATTTCTAGAGTATCTGCCTTATTGGACTTTATAAGAACATTAGTTTTACCAGAAAGGGTATGAACAATTTCCTTAGATTTAAAAAGTTGCCCTGTTTCTTTTACTGTTTTCAAAATAAGCTTGACATCCTCTTTGGCCTCTTTCTTGGTTTTTGGGTACCGCACATTATCGTCCATGTCACCGCCTTCACCAGTTTCATTGTCAAATTCTTCTCCAAAATAGTGCAGAATGTATTTCCTCCGAGATATGGAACTTTCAGCAAAAGCAACCACATCTTGTAGTAGGGCGTGGCCAATTTCTTGTTCAGCAATGGGTTTACCACTCATGAATTTTTCCAGCTTCTCAATGTCTTTATGATTATAGTAAGCGATACAATGGCCTTCTCCACCATCTCTGCCGGCTCTTCCTGTTTCTTGGTAGTAGCTTTCAATACTTTTAGGAATGTCGTTGTGTATAACAAAACGCACATCTGGTTTGTCAATGCCCATCCCGAAAGCAATGGTCGCCACTACAACATCGATATCTTCCATAAGAAACATATCCTGATGTTTACTTCTTGTTTTTGCATCCAATCCAGCATGATAAGGAACGGCTTGTATACCGTTAACCTGAAGCGTTTGAGAGAGTTGTTCTACACGTTTTCTGCTTAAACAATATATGATGCCACTTTTGCCGGAATTCTTTTTTACAAATTTGATGATGTCAGAATCTACTTCATCTGTTTTAGGTCGAATCTCGTAATAAAGATTTGGCCTGTTAAAAGAAGCTTTGAAGGTGTTGGCATTTGGAATTCTCAAGTTTTTAAGAATGTCCTCCTGTACTTTTGGAGTAGCTGTTGCAGTAAGCCCAATAATGGGGATGTCGCTCCCTATCCGTTCAATTATATTTTTAAGATTTCTGTATTCTGGTCTAAAATCATGACCCCATTCTGAAATGCAGTGCGCTTCATCAATGGCTAAAAAGGAAATCTTTTCTTCTTTTAGAAAATCTATGTATTCTGTTTTTGTAAGAGACTCTGGCGCAACATAAAGTAATTTTGTAATACCGTTGGAAATGTCCTCTTTTACTTGTTTGACTTGCGTTTTGTTGAGCGATGAGTTTAAAACATGAGCAACACCTTCGTGTTCTGAAATGTTTCTTATAGCATCCACTTGGTTTTTCATGAGAGCAATAAGAGGAGATACCACAATTGCAGTTCCGTCTTTTATCAAGGCTGGTAGTTGATAACACAGAGACTTACCACCTCCAGTAGGCATTATTACAAATGTATCTTCATTGGCAATGATGCTCTTTATAACGCTTTCTTGAAGTCCTTTGAACTCGCTAAAGCCGAAGTATTTCTTTAATTCTTGATGTAAATTGATTTGTTCCAATTGAATAGTTACTATTATGTTTTATTTACCTTTGTGAAATTAAATATACGCATTCTTTAAGAGCGCACAATTGTTAAACATAGTAATTTATGAAAGATGTAGCAATACAGTCTTATGCCAAGGAAATTATTCACATAGAGTCCAAAGCTATTGAAAATCTTGAAAATTTAATTGATAAATCTTTTTCTGATGCTGTAAATGCTATTTACAATTCTAAAGGCCGTGTCATTTTAACGGGTATCGGCAAAAGTGCAATTATAGCTACCAAAATTGTAGCTACGCTCAATTCTACGGGTACACCGGCTGTTTTCATGCACGCTGCGGATGCGATACATGGAGATCTTGGGACTATTCTAAGAGATGATATAGTTATTTGTATTTCAAAAAGTGGAAACACTCCTGAAATCAAAGTATTGGCACCTCTCATTAAAAATTTCAAAAACACACTCATAGCGATTACTGGAAATAAAGATTCTTTTTTAGGAAAGCAAGCAGACTTCGTTTTAAATTCTTATGTAGATAAAGAGGCTTGTCCAAATAATCTTGCACCAACCACCAGTACTACTGCTCAGCTTGTACTCGGAGATGCTTTAGCTGTGTGTTTACTTAAGTTGAGAGGATTTTCCAGTGATGACTTTGCAAGATTTCATCCTGGAGGATCATTAGGTAAAACTCTTTACTTAAGAGTGAGTGATATTACTTCACAAAATATGAAACCTCAGGTGTCTCCAGAAACGACCACAAAAGATGTGATAGTTGAAATTTCTAAAAACATGCTGGGAGTGACTGCAGTTTTGGAAAACGGAAAAGTTGTAGGAATTATAACCGATGGTGATTTGAGAAGAATGTTAAGTTCCACAGAAGATTTTACCAAACTCAAGGCTAAGGATATCATGTCTAAAAACCCTAAAACCATTAAAAATTCTGCAATGGCAATAGATGCTTTGGAGCTTTTAGAAAATAATGACATCACTCAACTTATAGCTGTAAATTCTGGAGAATATGCCGGAATTGTTCATCTTCATAATCTCGTAAAAGAAGGCATTATCTAATATGGCAAAAAAATCGAAGGCAAGAAAAGATCCAAACAATATGTCTTTTTTGGATCATCTTGAAGAATTGAGATGGCATTTATTGAAGGCTGTATTGGCAATATTAGTTGCTGGTGCAATAGCTTTTGCAATGAAATCTTTCATTTTTGATGTGATCATCTTTGGTCCAAAAAACGCAGATTTTTATACCTATAGCTTACTTTGTACTATTTCAGAATATCTTAATCTCCAGGAAAGTTTCTGTTTTGACGATCTTCCGTTTAGAATTCAAAGTAGAACCATGGCGGGACAGTTTAGCGCTCACATCTGGACATCTATAACAGCTGGTTTTATCATATCATTTCCTTACGTCATCTATCAGTTTTGGGCTTTTATTGCTCCTGGACTAGAGTCTTCAGAAAAAAAATCTGGTAGAGGTTTTATTTTCGTGACTTCATTTTTATTTCTACTGGGCGTATTATTTGGATATTATGTCATCACTCCGTTATCCATAAATTTTCTGGGTAGCTATACCGTGAGTGAAGTTGTGTTCAATGACTTTGACCTGAGTAGTTATATAGGACTTGTAAGAGCCTCTGTATTGGCAAGCGGACTTATATTTGAGTTACCAGTGATTATCTACTTCCTTACTAAGGTAGGTTTGGTCACGCCAGAATTTTTGAAGAAAAACCGAAAGTATTCATTGGTTTTTATATTGATAATTTCAGCATTGATTACTCCGCCAGATATTGCGAGTCAGGTGATTGTTGCTATCCCAGTCTTGATTTTGTATGAAATCAGTATTTTAATATCAAAACTAGTATTAAGAAAACAGCGTAAACAAGAAAAGCAAAAAACAAATAAATAATTATGATTGATTTAGTTGACGAATTCGAGGCGTATAGAGCTAGGATGAACGGTAAGATTTTAGAAGAAAACAATAAAGTCTTGAAGCGGATTTTTAATCTGGACACCAATTCTTTTACTGAAGGTGCTTTGGATGTGAAAACCAAAGAACTTTTAGGTTTAGTCTCTTCATTGGTCTTAAGATGTGATGATTGTGTGAAATATCATTTAGAATCTTCCTATAAAGAAGGTCTTGAAAGAGCGCAAGTTGTGGAAGCTTTGAGTATTGGAACACTAGTAGGTGGCACTATAGTCATACCTCATTTAAGAAGAGCTTTTGAATATTGGGAAGCTTTGGAAAATAAATTTGGTAAAACAGAATAAATTAAATCTATGAAACCCCTATATCCACTTATTGCTAGACTTTTTGCTTACGCAGGTCTTATGTTTTTGATGTCTTTGGCCATACAATTTGATTTTGCTGAAGGTGAAGTGAAAGAAGATTCTTTAATTGAAATTACTCAGGAAGTATTATTACTGATCAGCGCATTATTACTTATTGGATTTTCTTCAAAAGCTAAAAACTTTAAAATTTTTAACTTAACACTTTCTGGATTTCTGGGAGTTCATTTTGTAAGAGAGTTTGATTTTTGGCTGAACACTCAGCTTTTTGATAAAGCCTGGCAAGTAATTTCGCTTGTTATAGTTATAGTTGTTCTGATTATGGTTATCAGGAATTGGAAAAAACTGATTTTGGAAATTGCCTCTATTTCTAAAACTTATGGATTTGCCTTTTTCTTTTCAGGTCTTGTTATACTTCATGTCTTTTCACGACTCTATGGACGAAAGTTAATATGGATCGATTTGTTAAGAGATACGCATGATAAATACGTGATTTCAGAAAACGGCGAGAAGATCGTAGAATTGAGAGACTTCATGAGGCCTGTAAAGGATGCTTCTGAAGAAAGTATAGAACTTTTAGCTTATTCTATTATGCTTATAGGTGTTGTTGAGATGATTATCTTTGGTATAAAATCTTCCAGAAAAATCAAGTTATGAGTTCAAATCGAGCAACCTTAAGAGCAGATAATCTTATTAAATCATATAAAGGTGTAAAAGTTGTCAAAGGCATAAGCGTTGAGGTTACTCAGGGTGAAATTGTTGGTCTTCTCGGTCCTAATGGAGCAGGGAAGACTACTTCTTTTTATATGATTGTTGGGTTGATAAAGCCAAACGGGGGGAATATTTATTTGGATGATACCAATATTACCAAATATCCCATGTATAAAAGGGCTCAAAATGGCATCGGTTATTTAGCTCAGGAAGCTTCTATTTTCAGAAAACTGAGTATTGAGGATAACATCATGAGCGTCCTGGAATTGACTGACCTGAACAAAAAGCAACGCGAGGAAAAAATGGAATCCCTTATTAGTGAATTCGGTTTAAACCATATCAGGACCAACCGTGGCGATTTACTTTCTGGTGGTGAAAGACGTCGTACTGAGATTGCCCGAGCACTTGCTACAGATCCAAAATTTATTTTGCTGGATGAACCATTTGCTGGAGTGGATCCTGTCGCAGTTGAGGATATACAAAAAATTGTAGCTCAGCTGAAGGACAAAAACATTGGTATTTTGATCACAGACCACAACGTACAAGAAACACTAGCGATTACAGACAGAACTTATCTCATGTTTGAAGGTGGTATTCTAAAACATGGAATTCCTGAGGATCTGGCAAATGATGAAATGGTAAGAAAAGTGTACCTAGGTCAAAACTTTGAACTCAGAAAGAAAAAAATCTTTAAGTAAAAATTTAAGTTTTTTGTTTTTTCTTCTCAGCGGCAGGAAACAAGATATTATTGAGAATAAGCCTGTAGCCTGGTGATTTTGGATGCAATTCCAATTCTGTTTTAGGATCACCAACCCGATGTTGATAGTCTTCAGGATCGTGCCCTCCATAGAACGTAAAAAAACCTTTTCCTTTTATACCGTGGATATATCGAGCTTCATCGTTAAGCTTATTTTTCCCCATAATCAGGACATTAGATTTGATCTGAGTAGGATTAAAAGCTGTAGTTTGTCCCATAAAACCTTTTACAACTGCGGTGTGATTCTGACACAGCATTGTAGGAATAGGGTCCCACTTCGCAGAGTAATCCATCAGGGTGAAGTAATCTTTAGATTTAGGAATATTCCTTTTCTCTGTCATGTCAATAGAAGAATATTCATAAACCATTGGATTCCTTTCCAGAATATAATCGGTAAACGCAAAAGTTTTAGAGTAATCTATTTTGTTTTGATATCCTGCTTCAGAAGCATCTCCATCAAACATAGGTTCGCAAATATCGACTTCGTCTGCCGATAGGGCAATATCAAATGAATCTGTGGCGCTACACATCGCAAACATGAACCCACCGCCAATCACATATTCATTTATTTTTTTAGTTACAGCAAGTTTCTCTTCAGAAACTTTATCGTATCCAAGGGATTTAGCTAATGCTTCTGCTTCTTTCTTCTCTTCAATATACCAGGGAGCAGATCGGTAGGCTCTATAAAACTTTCCATACTGACCTGTAAAATCTTCGTGATGCAAATGAAGCCAGTCGTATAGAAGTAATTCATCATTTAGAACTTCCTTATCATAAATTGTTTTGTAAGGAATTTCAGCAAATTCCAAAACCATGGTCACTGCATCATCCCAGGGCGCATTTCCCTGTGGAGAATAAACGGCAATCTTCGGAGCCTTTTCAAGTAGCACTGCTTCCATATTTTGAGACGGACTGCTTATCGTTCTTAAAATTTCCTCTGATTTTGTATCTGAAATTACTTCAAAAGAGACACCTCTTATGGTACATTCTCTTTTGAGTTCTTCAGAAAAAGGTGAGAGAAAAGAACCGCCTCTATAATTAAGAAGCCACTGCACTTTTTGATTTTTTTCTAAAAGCCAGTAGGAGATTCCATAGGCTTTAAGATGATTGTCTTGCGTTTCAAAATCCATAGGAATCAAAATGAAGTTGGAATGACCGTTCCAACCTATCAATAACGTCACTATAAAAATTAAAACTCTCATTTTTTCTTTCTAAAAGGGTACTTCATCGTCATTTTCATTTCCGAAGTTTTGGTTTGGAGGTGTGGACCCAAAAACATCTTCAGCACTCGGGAATGAAGGAGATTCAGCTTTGCCAGAATTCATGCTCGAATTGATTTCAAAAGGTGAATCAAAATTATCCATATTTTCAAACTTACCAAGATGACCAATAAATTTCAACCGTATGTTGTCCAAGCCACCATTTCTGTGCTTTGCAATAATAAATTCAGCTTGACCTTGTGTAGGCGATTGTGTATCATCGTCCCACTCATCAATATCGTAATATTCTGGTCTGTAAATAAAAGAAACAATATCTGCATCTTGCTCGATGGCTCCTGATTCTCTAAGGTCACTTAATAAAGGTCTCTTGGTACCTCCTCTGGTTTCTACAGCTCTGGAAAGCTGAGAAAGTGCAAGAACTGGTATACTCAATTCCTTCGCCAAAGCCTTCAGGTTTCTGGATATCGTAGAGATTTCTTGTTCTCTGTTTCCTCCTTTTTGAGATCCACCACCGGTCATCAATTGCAAATAATCCACAACGATAAGTTTGATGCCGTGTTGAGAGGAAAGCCTTCTTGCTTTTGCACGTAAATCGAAAATAGATAGCGAAGGTGTATCATCTATAAACAAGGGCGCTTGTTCGAGTGATTTTACTTTCACGTTCAACTGTTCCCATTCGTGAGGCTCGAGGTTTCCGGTTCTCAGTTTCTCTGAACTTAATCCAGTTTCAGAAGAAATAAGTCTGGTGATTAATTGTACAGAAGACATTTCAAGCGAGAAAAACGCCACAGGTATATTTTGACCTACTGCAATATTCCTCGCCATCGTAAGTGTAAGAGCTGTTTTACCCATACCAGGACGCGCGGCAATAATGACCAGGTCACTGGGTTGCCATCCAGAAGTCAATTTATCTAAGTCTGTAAACCCCGAAGGCACTCCACTTAATCCTTCTTTGTTAGAAATTTCTTCAATTCGTTTTTTGGCTTGCATCACCAAGTTTTGTGCAGTTTCTGAAGATCGCTTTATATTCCCTTGGGTAACTTCATAAAGTTTGGATTCAGCATGGTCTAGAAGATCAAAAACATCAGTTCCTTCGTCGTAGGATTCTTCTATAATTTCATTGGAAATCTTTATCAAACACCTCTGAATATATTTTTGGAGAACAATACGAGAATGGTATTCAATATGGGCAGAAGAAGAAACTTTTTGAGTCAATTGTATCAGATAATATTCCCCTCCAGAGGCTTGTAGCTTTTTTGACTTCTTTAATTCTGTGGAAACGGTTAATAAGTCAATAGGATCTCCTTTTTCAAAAAGTACAATAATAGCCTCATATATATTTTTATGCGCTTCTTTATAGAAAACATCAGGATGGAGAATGTCAATGACTTCATCAACTCCTTTTTTGTCAATCATCATCGCTCCTAATATAACTTCCTCAAGATCAATAGCTTGAGGTGGTATTTTTCCTTTTTGAAGACTTATAACATCACCTTTCGGCTTGGTTTGATACGATGATTGAGTTGCGTTTTCCATGTTACGAATGTAAATAAAAGGTTATGAAGTTTGGGGATAATAATTCAGCTTAACACTCTACCTTTTCCACAATGCATTGTGTATAACTGCAAATAATTGTGGAAAACTAAAAAAATCCAGATAATATTTATCTGGATTTTTGTGTAAGATTATGTTCTGTAGGGTCTATTCAGAATAAACTCCAATGTCGATGAATTTTTGCATCCTTTTTTCAATCAAATCTTCTGGGGATAACTTTTTCAATTCATCAAATTCACTCAATATAGAGTTCGTTACAATTTCAAAAGTTTTCTCTCTATTGCTATGAGCACCACCAAGAGGTTCTCTGACGATTTTATCAATAATTTTAAGCTTTTTCATGTCGGTGGCTGTCAATTTTAAAGCCTCCGCAGCTGTTTGTTTGTGTTCCCAGCTTCTCCACAGGATAGAAGAACAAGATTCAGGAGATATAACAGAATACCATGTGTTTTCAAGCATCATGATGGTGTCACCAACTGCAATACCCAAAGCACCACCGCTGGCTCCCTCGCCAATAATAATCACAATAATAGGAACTTTGAGCTGGCTCATCTCCATTATGTTTCTTGCAATAGCTTCACCTTGACCTCTTTCTTCAGCTTCAAGTCCAGGGAAAGCTCCAGGAGTATCTACCAGAGTTACGATAGGTAGGTTGAATTTTTCAGCTTTTTTCATTAGGCGCAGAGCTTTTCTGTAGCCTTCTGGATTGGCCATACCAAAGTTTCTGTACTGTCGTGTTTTTGTATTGTAGCCTTTTTGTTGTCCTATGAACATAAAACTTTGCTCGTTGATCTTTCCTAGACCACCAATCATCGCTTTATCATCTCCAAAAGTTCTATCTCCATGCAATTCCATGAATGTGTTACCACAAATTGCATTGATGTAATCTAAGGTGTATGGTCTACTTGGATGTCTGGAAAGTTGAACTCTCTGCCATGCATTAAGATTGGAGTAAATTTCCTTTTTCTTGTTGTCTAGTTTGAACTTTATCTGCTTGCAGGTTTCCGTGACGTCTACTTCACTATCTTCTCCGATTTCACAAGCTTTTTCGTATTGCTCCTGAAGGGCTTTTATAGGTAATTCAAAATCTAAATATTCCATGAATACAGTGTATTTCTTTAAAATCTAATTGACAAATATATAAAGATATATCTGTTTATCTCAAATTTACTGATTAGCGTTTTGATTTGATAAGAAGGTAAATGGCAAGAATTCCAAATAAAATATTTGAAAACCAGACCGCCAGGAGTGGAGAAAATGTCGACTTTTCAGCAATGGTCCCAAATACTTTATCCAAGAATATGTAGCCAAAAGCAATTACGATTCCAATCGCAAGGTTAGCGCCCATGCCACCACGCCTTTTCATTGCTGATACAGATACAGCAATAATAGTTAGTATAAACGCAGAGACAGGAACACTCCAGCGTTTATAGGCCACAATCTGATAGCTGCTTATATTTGCCGAACCTCTTCTTTTCTCTATTTCTATAAATTCTTTCAGTTCTCTATAATCTAAAGTTTCTGCGATATACTCTACCGGAGTAAGCTCGTCAAATTCAAAAGGGAGAACGGTATCGATAGAAGATTTTCTCAAAATGACATCTTCTCTATCTTTAATGATCCGCTTTTCAAAATTGCTAAGCGTATATATCGAATCTTCAGGATTAAACTTTAATCTGGAGGCTGAAATTTTGAATTTCATTTCGTTATTTTCAAAATGTTCCAAAGTGAAATTTCTAGCTGTTCTGGTGCTAGGCTGAAAATTTGTCGCAAAAATGAACTCTTCATCGTTCACTTGCCTGTAAACATTTTGTGTTTCCTGCGATTGCTTCCCTCTTTTGAAATATTGGTATTTGAATTCATTAAAACCCTGACTGGCATTTGGAACCAGGTACATTGTAAATATCAGAGCAATTCCACAGACCAATGTTGCTCCTATGATATAAGGTCTCAAAAATCGCCAAAAGGAAATCCCTGAACTCAATATGGCTATAATTTCGGTATTGTTGGCCAATTTGGAAGTAAACCAGATGATAGAAAGAAACAGAAAAATAGGAAACAGCAAGTTGGCAAAGTAGATGGTGAAATTTCCATAAAACACCAAGACCTCTTCTAGGGGGACTTCATTTTCAGTAATTTCATCAATCTTTTCTGATAAATTGACGATTATCCCTATGGGAATAAACATGAGTAAGAGCGCAACAAAAGTGGCTAAGTATCTCTTTAATATGTACCAGTCAATTATTTTCAAAATCTAAAATTATAGTCTTACCGATAGTTTTTTCACCGTAACATCTTTCCAAGCTCTGAATGTACCAGCTTGTATTTGTCTTCTAGCTTCTCTCACTAACCAAAGGTAAAACCCTAAGTTGTGAATGGTAGCAATTTGTTTTCCCAATAATTCTTTTACGGAAAATAAGTGTTTTAAGTAAGCTTTAGTATATTCAGTATCTACCCAGGTGTAGCCTGCGGGGTCAATGGCTGAAAAGTCATCCTCCCATTTTTTATTTTTGATGTTGATGGTGCCTTCAGATGTAAACAACATACCATTTCTTGCATTTCTTGTGGGCATTACACAATCAAACATGTCAACCCCTAAAGCGATATTTTCTAATAAATTGGAAGGTGTTCCCACCCCCATAAGGTATCTCGGTTTGTCCTCTGGTAAAATATCGGTAACGACTTCTGTCATGGCATACATTTCGTCATCAGGCTCTCCAACAGATAGACCTCCAATCGCATTTCCTTCCGCACCAACATTAGCGATATATTCTGCAGATTGTTTCCTCAAGTCTTTATAAGTACTCCCCTGTACAATTGGAAATAAAGTCTGGTCATGACCATATAGTGGTGAGGTTTTTTTCATGTGAGTCATGCAACGGTCGAGCCAGCGATGAGTCATGTGCATGGAACGCTTCGCGTAATTATACTCACAAGGATAAGGCGTGCATTCGTCAAAAGCCATAATGATATCGGCTCCAATTTCTCGCTGAATATCAACTGCGCTTTCAGGAGTGAAAAGATGAGTAGAGCCGTCTATGTGGGATTTAAATTTTACGCCCTGTTCATTAATTTTTCTATTGGCAGAAAGTGAATAAACCTGATAACCACCGCTATCGGTTAAAATATTTCTATCCCAATTCATAAATTTATGAAGTCCACCAGCCTTTCTCAAGATGCCAGTTCCTGGACGTAAATAAAGGTGATAGGTGTTTCCTAGAATAATGTCGGGATTTATCTCCTCTTTAAGTTCTCTTTGGTGAACACCTTTTACAGTAGCAATGGTGCCAACAGGCATAAAAATAGGCGTTTCTATAACGCCATGCTCTGTTGTAATTTTTCCTGCTCTTGCTTTAGAATTAGGGTCTTTACTTAGTAATTCGAATTTCATATATATTCTAATAGCCAGCAAATATACTCAACTCTATCAAACTTTTAATTCAGCTGAGGTATATTCGGATTGATAAATCTACAGACCGGTATTTTATAATAAATCCTTACTTTTGAGCAACTTAAAATTCTTAAATATCTCATGTCAACAACACAACATTTGCAAGATTTTGTTACACAAGTCAGAAGAGACATTCTTCGTCAGGTTCATCAAGTCAATTCTGGCCACCCTGGAGGCTCGTTAGGATGCGCAGAATTTTTTTCAATTCTTTATCAGGAAGTTATGGAGTATTCCAGTGACTTTGATATGGATGGAAAAAATGAAGACTTGTTCTTTTTATCTAATGGTCATATCTCACCAGTATTTTACAGTGTTTTATCAAGATCAGGATTTTTTCCGGTAGAAGAACTCAAAACCTTTAGAAAAATTGACTCAAGACTTCAAGGTCATCCCACAACTCATGAAGGTCTTCCAGGAGTAAGAATTGCCTCGGGTTCACTAGGTCAAGGAATGTCTGTTGCAATTGGAGCTGCCCTTACCAAAAAAATGAATAAAGATTCACATCTTATTTATAGCCTTCATGGCGATGGTGAATTACAAGAAGGTCAAAACTGGGAGGCGATTCTATACGCGGGTTCTAAAGGAGTTGATAATCTTATCGCTACGATAGACTACAATAAAAAACAAATCGATGGGGCGACAGATGATGTTTTGCCACTTGGAGATCTTAAGAAAAAGTTTGAGGCTTTCGACTGGAAAGTTTTAGAGCTAAAAGAAGGAAACGATATCGAAGCTATTAAGAAAACACTTGCGGAAGCTGAAGCCCTGACTGGCAAAAAACAACCTGTTGTGATTTTGATGGAAACTGAAATGGGAAACGGTGTTGATTTCATGATGGGAACTCATGCTTGGCATGGAAAAGCTCCGAATGATGAGCAACTTGAAGTTGCCTTATCACAAAACCCGGAGACACTTGGAGATTACTAGTATCCCCACCTAACCTTTTCAAAGGGTAGGGTTTCTATATTCGATAAAACATTCTTCACATGAAGATTATAAAAAGCAAAATATTAATTAAAAAATAACCCAGGAATTTCCCTCCTTAGGAGGGGCTAGGGGAGGCGTATGAAAACATATAAGAACACAGGAAATATAGATACACGTTCTGGATTTGGGGCTGGCTTGGCAGAGCTTGGTAAATCTAATCCAGATGTAGTTGCACTTTGTGCAGATTTGACAGGATCTCTCAAAATGGACGAATTCAAAAACAATCACCCAGACCGATTTTTTCAAATAGGAATTGCTGAAGCCAATATGATTGGAATTGCCGCAGGAATGACCATTGGTGGAAAAATACCTTTTACAGGTACTTTTGCCAATTTTTCTACGGGTAGAGTTTATGATCAAATTAGACAATCTGTTGCTTACTCAGGAAAAAATGTAAAAATTTGCGCTTCTCACGCCGGCTTAACATTAGGTGAGGATGGAGCAACTCACCAAATTTTAGAAGATTTGGGCTTGATGAAAATGCTTCCGGGGATGACAGTTATTAACACCTGTGATTACAATCAAACGAAAGCAGCTACAATAGCCATCGCTGAATATGATGGACCAGTTTACTTAAGATTCGGAAGGCCAAAAGTGGCCAATTTCACACCAGTAGATCAAACTTTTAAAATCGGAAAAGCAGTAACGCTTACTGAAGGCAACGATGTAACGATTATTGCAACCGGACATTTGGTATGGGAAGCCTTAGAAGCTGCTAAGGAATTGGATGAAAAAGGGATTTCTGCAGAAGTTATCAATATACACACTATAAAACCACTTGATGAAACTGCTATTCTAAAATCAGTAAGAAAGACAAAATGTGTTGTGACTGCAGAAGAGCATAATATGCTTGGAGGGCTTGGAGAAAGTGTAGCCAGAACTTTGGCGCTTAATCATCCAGCGCCACAGGAATTTGTAGCTACAGAAGACACATTTGGTGAAAGCGGAGAGCCACTTATGCTTCTTGATAAGTATGGTTTGAATGCTAAAGCCATTTCAGAAAAAGCTGAAGCGGTTATCTTACGAAAAGAGTAATTCAAAATAAAAACGTCTCGAGTTGATTAGTTGAGACCCTATTTAAAATCCTGAATAATATTAAAAAACCTCCGGAAATGAATTTTCCGGAGGTTTTTTAGCTTGAAAGTGTTTTTACAAAATCGTACAATACAGTCAATACAGGATGATTTTTAATGTCTTTATCATTCAGGAAAACATCTTCCAGGTGAAGATCTTCTTTTCCTACAATTTCTTTGATCTGTTTATCATCCACTTCCTTGTAGGCCATAGACCAGTCTTTAAATTGACGCTCTGTTAATCTCCCGGAATCCAGCATAATCATTTCAGTGTGCCTTTTGTCCTTACTTATAGATTCATATACTTTATCAATTTCTTCAGCTGGACCTTCTATGTATTGAACAAATTTTCCCTGGATAAGTAAAAGTATACCAGTTATTGCTAATTGCTTATTTTTATCTCTGACCTGAAATAAGAAATCTTCAATACTTTGCTTTGTCATTACACGAGATTGGGAACTTATATAGGATACAAATTTTAAAGGCATCTATTATTGGATTGATTTGAACGTAATTTAATCTTTTTTTTTTCGAAATTTCAAGACACATACACATTGTCTAGCTTAAGTCAATTATTTCAAATTTTAGTTAATTCAGGATTTCTTTGACTTCAAATACTAACTTTGCATAAAATATCTACAATGGAATTAAAGTTGACGCGTCCTATCTGTTTTTTTGATCTTGAAACGACAGGTACAAATATTTCAAAAGATAGAATTGTTGAGATTTCGATTTTAAAAGTTTTTGAAAACAACAATAAAGAGAGTTATACCTGGAAGGTAAATCCAGGAATTCCTATTCCAAAAGAAACCACTGCAATTCATGGGATAAGTGATGAAGATGTGGCGAATGAGCCAAAGTTTGGTGAACTCGCCCCGAAAATCAACGCTATGATAAAAGGTTGTGATCTTGGGGGGTACAATAGCAATAGATTTGATATTCCGTTATTAGCTGAAGAAATGTTGAGAACGGGAATTGATTTTGATCTTAAGAAAGTAAATGCTGTAGATGTTCAAACTATTTTTCATAAAAAGGAAAAGCGAACCTTGGGAGCAGCTTACAAATTCTATTGTGATAAAGATCTCACAGACGCCCATAGTGCAGAGGCAGACACCAACGCTACTTATGAGGTTTTGAAATCTCAACTCGATCGTTATCCAGATTTAGAAAATGATACCAAATGGTTATCTACCTACAGTGCACATAAGAAATTCGCCGATCTCGCTGGGTTTCTCGTCATGAATAAAAATGATGAAGAGGTTTTTGGGTTTGGAAAATTTAAGGGTAAAAAAGTTGAAGATGTCTTAGAGAAAGAACCTGGCTATTTTGGTTGGATTCAAAATTCGGATTTTCCACTCTATACCAAAAAAGTACTCACAGCTATTAAATTGAGAAAACTGGCTACTAAATAAATTATAAAATAATAAACAATATTTACCCTTTATTAAGATTTTCAATATTGTAATTTCAATAA
>Ga0306865_1000051_pt1 | contig 69836 bp, 62 predicted proteins | sample AntRauTorckE5431_FD_190441 | JGI IMG/M metagenome (GOLD analysis project Ga0306865, IMG submission 190441) | Saline lake microbial communities from Rauer Islands, Antarctica - Metagenome Torckler E5 #431 (v2) (version 2) | ecosystem: Environmental > Aquatic > Non-marine Saline and Alkaline >... | reverse complement strand
CTATTTTAATGAAATCTTGCTCGTTGATAATTGAAATTATTTGAAGTTCGCGAAGGTACTTAATTCATCGATATGTAAGCAATGAATAGTACCTCTGTGTAACACGCTGGTCCTATTTATGGTTTCAATGAAAAAGGAAGAAAATTTACTGTGTTTTATATATTAATTTGTACCACATTAAAAGAGCACTTGAAAAACAATTATTCAGATCTAATAGATCAAACATTTAACTTCCCTACAGAGGAGTTTCACACCAATACAGAAGGTGAGCTCCAGTATCGAGACATTCCACTTATGGACCTTGCTAAGAAGTATGGGACACCATTTAGATTCAGCTATTTACCTAAAATATCTGAAAATATTCAAAAAGCTAAGTTCTGGTTTGCAGATGCTTTTGCAGAGCATAACTACAATGGCACGTATAACTACTGCTACTGCACTAAAAGTTCACATTATAAATATATAATAAAGGAAGGCCTAAAGAATGATATTCATCTAGAGACATCCTCTGCATTTGACCTAGATCTAATACTAAAACTTCATACCGATGGCCTATTGGGAAAGGATAGATTTATTATCTGCAATGGCTTCAAGACTGAATTATACATTGACAAAATCATAAAACTCATAGAAATGGGTTTTGACAACCTACACGTAGTGCTAGATAATACCCGTGAATTTAACCTGCTAAAAGGACGTACTGAGAAAAAGATAAAATTAGGCATACGCATAGCCGCTGAAGAAGAACCTAAATTTGAGTTTTACACCTCTAGATTAGGCATAGGGTATAAATATATCGTCCCATTTTATCAAGACCTCATAGCAAAAGAGCCTAACATGGAGCTCAAAATGCTTCACTTCTTTATTAATACAGGCATCAGAGATACCGCATACTACTGGAATGAATTGCGTAAATGCCTCAATGTATATGCTAAACTAAAAGGGGTATGCGATAGCGTAGACTCGCTCAATATTGGAGGGGGATTTCCAATCAAGCGTAGCCTTAACTTCAGCTATGACTATGCCTATATGGTTAAGGAAATAGTAGGTCAAATAAAGCAAGAATGCACGGAAAACAACGTAAAAGAGCCTCATATTTTTACAGAGTTTGGTAGCTATACTGTAGGTGAAAGTGGTGGTACGGTATACAAAATAGTGCATCAAAAAAGACAGAATGACCGAGAACGCTGGAATATGATAGACGGCTCATTTATGACTACGCTACCAGACGCTTGGGCTATAAACGAACGCTTTATCCTACTACCGCTCAATAAGTGGAATGACAGCTATGAACGTGTGCTACTAGGCGGACTAACATGTGACAGTGACGACTACTACAATAGTGAGCAGCACGTAAATGCTATCTATTTACCCACTATAAATGATGATGATGATGAACCACTCTACATCGCTTTTTTTAATACGGGAGCTTACCAAGAGAGTCTGAGCGGACAAGGAGGTATTAAGCACTGTCTTATCCCTAGCCCTAAGAAGATTCTCCTCTATAAAGATGAGCACGGCAATATAAAGGACGAGCTATTTGCCGAAGAACAAGACGTAGAGAGTATGATGAAGATACTGGGATACTAGGCCTACAATTAAGTAAAATATAGGAGCACATAATTATCAGAAAGAAACACATCAATGAGTACACCAATAAGCGATTTTTTAGACAAATATTTTTTACATTTTAATGCCGCTGCTCTTATAGATGCGGCAGATGAGTACACTAATCAACTTGCCAAGGGCAATAAAATGATGGTAACTCTAGCAGGAGCTATGAGTACTGCAGAAATGGGTAAAATGCTGGCTGAGATGATTCGCCAAGACAAAATACATATCATCAGCTGTACCGGAGCTAATTTAGAGGAAGACATCATGAATCTGGTAGCACATGATCACTATGAGCGTATACCTAATTACCGCGACCTCACTCCACAGCAAGAGCAAGAATTACTAGACAGGCACCTCAATAGAGTCACAGATACATGCATTCCAGAGGAAGAAGCCTTTCGCAGAATACAGGGTAATATTGAGCGATTTTGGAAAGACGCAGAAGCTAAAGGTGAGCGGTACTTGCCGCATGAATATATGTACCAAATGCTGCTGGATGGCTGCTTAGAAGAGCATTACCAGATAGATCCAAAAGACAGCTGGTTACTAGCTGCTGCCGAGAAGAACTTGCCAATGGTAGTGCCAGGCTGGGAAGATAGTACCATGGGAAATATCTTTGCAAGTAACTGTATACTGGGTCATCTTAAACCCAATACCATGAAAAATGGCATAGAGTACATGACCTTCTTAGCTGATTGGTATACCAACTACACCAAAGATAAGAGTCTTGGATTTTTCCAAATAGGTGGTGGGATAGCAGGAGACTTCCCTATCTGCGTAGTGCCTATGCTAGAGCAAGATCTAGAACGGACCACTCCACTGTGGAGTTACTTCTGTCAAATAAGTGACAGTACTACGAGCTACGGTTCCTACTCTGGAGCAGTACCCAATGAAAAAATTACGTGGGGTAAACTGGCAGCCGACACACCTAAATTTATAGTAGAAAGTGATGCTACTATCGTGGCTCCCCTCATATTTGCCAAGGTACTGGGATGGTAAACGCGAGGATAACACGAAAGTGATTCACAAATAATGCAGCATCTACGTTTTGAAAACTGCATACAGAAAGATATGACTTCACTTGTTCCATAGTATAAAATATAAAAGTGCTATTTATTGCGTTCAAGATTCACTGGAATAGGCTTATTGAGTAATAGCGGAGTCCACAAGAAACTAAATAAGAAGCATCGCTTAATATGAGGCAAAACATTCTTCTTAAAGTTCCTTGTGATCACAGATATATTCTACAAAGAACAAGACGTTTAACTAATCATTAGCTACCATCACATTTAGCAATTGCTTAACCTGAGCCAGCTTAGAAGTATTGTTCTCTTTAGCAAATGAAACCTCCAAATTACGTAAAACTCTTATAACGATATCCGTATTGCTACACGTTTTAAAATAGTCCTCCTTAGGTTCTAACTTGATCTGTTTTAGAAATTTATGAATATTATCTTGGTTAAAGATTAAACCATTATTAAATGGATTAATATAGAAGAGAATATCACTATTAGCACCTATGCTGTCTGCACTCTCATCGTTAAACCGGAGTAATGGTGGCCAATCAAAGTCTTTAACATACCCTAGAATAAAATGCTGTGGTAAGTTAACTCCATACACGGGTATGTTAAGTCGCTGAGCTATAATACTATAAATAACGGCTAAAAGCACTGGATTGCCTTTCTTACGCTCTAGCACAGAGGATATAAAAGAGTTTTTACTCTGGTGATAATTTTCTGTATCACCGCTAAATAAATGTTCTTCAAAAAAAATACGATTTAGTATTTTGACTTTTTCGAATGAGGTAAGATCATAATTAAGCTCCAACCACGTATCCAGTTTTATTTTGTCTAGCTGGTTATCTATTAATTGCCTATCTACATCTGGATCCATTATTTTATTCACTACAAGAATACCTTCTAGCAAGTCTTGATCTTCTGTATCTACCCAGGCAGAAAGTTCTTCTGAAAGCTCCTGTTGCCGTATAAGTTTAATGAGAGCGACCATTTTCTCTTGTCTTTTTGTGCTCTCATCCTTTGGCCATATTTTCTCTAAAAAGGGTATAGCAGCTATTCCTAAACCTGAAATCTTGGATTCTATATGCTCTACTACACGCTCATCAGAGTCATCTAGTAAATACACCATGTTTTTTAGATCCTTTTCGTTTATCATTTAGGCAAATAGTTGCACCAAATCAACGTATTTTTTTTGACAAAAGAGGTATATAAACTCAAATGATGACAGTAATAATCCAAACGCCTATTTATTTACACTAGAAATAGCACACTCTCAAAAACCTATGACTACTTCTTCTTAGCTACGGGCTTCTTTTTGGCTGCTGGCTTCTTGGCTGCTGGTTTCTTAGCTGTAGTCTTTTTCACTGGTGCTTTCCTACCTTTAGCTGGCTGATTTTCCATAATGTGCTTCACTTCTTCTAAGGTAAGCTTAGATGGATCTTCGAGATCTTTGGGTAATTTGAAGTTATTCTTTCCACTTTTGATAAAAGGACCCCATCTACCGTTAAGTATTTGCGTAGCTGGATCCTCTTCGAATTTCTTGATTATACGATCTAAGTCTGCTTGACGCTTAGCTAATACAAGCTCTATAGCTCTTTCTATCTCTATCTCCATCACATCTTCTTCCTTAGGAATAGATACGAATAGCTTATCGTGCTGTACGTAAGGACCAAATCTTCCAATATTAGCCTTTACCGGCTTCTCTTCTAACTCACCTAAGATACGTGGCATCTTGAAGAGGTCTAAGGCCTGATCTAATGTGATATTATCTATATTTTGACCTTTGGCGAGGCTAGCAAAACGAGGCTTATCTTCATCATCTTGTTCTCCTATCTGTACCATCGGACCAAATCTTCCTATTCTCACTATGATAGGCTTACCAGACTTAGGATCATCTCCGAGTGAACGCTCACCCGTAGCACGCTCTGCAGTCTCAAGTGTATCTTCTACAGTTTTGTGAAATGGCTTGTAAAAGGTATCAATCATTTCTGACCAATTTTTCATTCCGTCCGCTATTTCATCAAATTCTTTCTCTACGGAGGCGGTGAAACCATAATCCATCACCTTACCAAAATGCTCTATCAAGAATTCGGTAACTACTTTACCGATATCACTTGGATGCATTTTATTTCTATCTGCACCATAGTTTTCAGAAAGTGTCTCTTGGGTTACTTTACCATTTACTAATACGAGATTCTGGTACTCTCGAGTACTCCCTTCTATATCATCTTTCACCACATATCCACGCTTCTGTACCGTGCTTATAGTAGGTGCATAGGTACTCGGTCTACCTATACCTAACTCTTCTAATCTTTTTACTAGACTAGCTTCAGTAAATCTAGCTGGAGGTCTAGTATATCTTTGTGTAGCTCGTATATCTATCATACCTAGGCTCTGGCCTTGAGTCACCTTAGGTAGTAATCCGCTATCTTCTTCTTCGTCTTCTTCGTCCGTACCTTCTAAATATACTTTTAGAAAACCGTCAAATTTTATCACTTCACCTTTAGCCTTAAAAACGTCACTATTTTTATCATTGACGATATCTATAGTAGTACGCTCTAGCTGAGCTTCACTCATTTGTGAGGATATTGCTCGTTTCCATATTAGCTGGTATAATCTACGCTGTCCATCATCATCTCCAGCATCATTCACATCAAAGTCTGTCGGTCTGATGGCTTCGTGAGCCTCTTGAGCACTATCGTTTTTAGTCGTGTATTTCCGGGGATGTGAGTATGCTGAACCGTACTCCTTTGTGATACTCTCTTTGGCACTCGTACGAGCAAACTCAGATAAATTTACTGAGTCAGTTCTCATATACGTGATGTGTCCATTTTCATATAATCGCTGAGCTAGCATCATAGTCTTACTCACATTATATCCTAGTTTTCTACTCGCTTCCTGCTGTAGCGTAGAAGTAGTAAAAGGAGCTGCTGGGCTCCGTTTAGCAGGCTTAATGGTGATTTCTCCTACACTAAAATCGGCTCCATTACAACTTTCTAAAAAGGCGTTAGCGTCTGCAGCATTGGTAGGTCGCTTACTCACGTCAGCTTTTATGGTTTTACTACTGGCTTCGAATTGGCCTTGTATTTTAAAAGATGAGCTGGTGGTGAAGGCTTGGATCTCACGCTCACGTTCTACTATGAGTCGTACTGCTACACTCTGTACTCTACCAGCACTTAGACTTGGCTTTATTTTTCTCCATAATACAGGTGAAAGCTGAAATCCAACTAGCCTATCTAGAATACGACGAGCTTGCTGAGCATCTACCAGATTCTGATCTATATCTCTAGGGTTCTCGATAGCGTGCAGTATTGCTGTCTTCGTAATCTCATGAAAAACTATACGCTTTGTATTGCTAGGCTTTAGTCCTAACACCTCTGAAAGGTGCCAAGATATAGCCTCTCCCTCGCGATCCTCGTCCGATGCTAGCCATACCATATCGGCACCTTTGGCTAGTTTCTTCAGCTCCGCTACTATTTTCTTTTTATCTGGAGATACTATGTAATTAGGTAGGTATCCTTTCTCTACGTCTATAGCTCCATCACCTTTGGCTAAGTCACGAATATGTCCAAAACTGGACTTAACCGTATAATCCTTACCAAGGTATTTCTCTATAGTTTTTGCTTTCGCAGGCGACTCGACTATGACTAGATTTTTTGACATTATTTATTAATTATAAGCTTCTTAGACCAGCTTTTATTTTCGCTTAACACTAGAACACTATATACCCCATTGACTAAAGTCTCTGTGTTAATAGTCGTATTCTGTGGGTCCAATATTTGCTGCAAAAGTAATCGTCCTGTGATATCCACAATAGAAACTCTGGCATTAGCATACTTTTCTAAGCCTTTTAATTGAACTTTATTTTGTGCGGGGTTCGGCACTAATGCTAGGTCTAGGTCACTTTCATAGGTGGAGACAGAGAGTGCAAATTTGCCAAAATTAATGTCATCTAATAGTACAGAATTCCCTTGATTAGGTATCACATCAAAACGAATAAGTAGATTTTTAGCATCCGCATATCGACTAAGACTAACCTCTTTGCTCATCCAATCATTTGTACTAGTAGGCAGCCAATCAGGCCTCGTGGCACTAGTTTCAAGCTCTGATCCATTCATCACTTCTAACGTATTCCAGCTTTCTCCACAGTCTGAAGATCCTAGTACGAGTAGTATCTCTGAATTCGCACTATTCCTTCTGGCATACGCATATTTAAAATGCAGATTTGCTTCGTTAGGATAAGATGCTAAGTCTACGGGTAAAGTCGTAACAGAAAAACGTCCACCTCTTGGGGTATTTTCATCTATAATAGCTTGAATAGAACTAGATCCAGAGAATCCACGTGCGATACTTCTCTTCCAGCCGTAGTCGTCTCTTGTCTCTAATTGCCAAGAGTTCACAGAAGATGCATCTTCAAAATCCTCACCTAAGGGGACAGAATATTGTGCAGTACTAGGTCTTACAGTAATAAAAAAAGCTCGAGTAATAGCGTCTGTACCTTCACTGTTACCTACTTCTAACTCTACCTTATATACGCCCGCTGTAGTATATATTACCACTGGGTTAGGAGCTTCTGATGTCGCCGGTGTACCACCTTCAAATGTCCACATACGTTCTACAATGGGTCCATTATAGCTTACATCTTTAAACTCCACATTACCTCCTTCACAGATCAAAATCTGCTCACTACTGTACCAAAAATCTGCTGTAGGACCACAAGTAGGTGTAGTATTCACACCAGTAGCTATGAGATTGCTGCTAGTCACTACTCGTGATCTACCATTTGTACTACTTAAATATCCATTTACTCGAGCAAGCTGCCCATTGGTAAATGCATTCATACACGCACCATTCGCATAATCCATGAAATTTTCCACCATATCTGGTTCATCAGGACTATCACTGCTACACGTATTGGGGTTTTGGCCTGCAGTACATCCATAAGAAGCCTCAGCTACTGGCGGTGTATCTGACACATTATCTCCACCGAAACACCCTCCCTGAAACGGATGGTACAATCCTAACCAATGTCCTATTTCATGGGTTAACGTACGCCCCTTGTCCGATAAACTAGCACTTCCTATAGATCCCACTCTGTCGTGTATCATTACTATCCCATCCGTACTTGCTCGCTGACCAGGAAACTGAGCATATCCGAGTATGGTACCTTCTGAATTACTTTGTATTTCTTTCACTATCCAGATATTCAAGTACTTATTCCTATCCCAAGCAGCCACGGCAGACTTAGCTTCATCATCTCTGTCGTTATAGTCTTCTATCATGTTCACAGGATCATACTTACGAGTGATTCCCTCTGTACAGGACCCGTCCGGTGCTATACGTGCCAACTTGAACTCAAGCTCAAAGTTAGCCGCTCTGCCAGTGAACGTGCTTCGTGTTTTTGAGGCATCCGCATTCTGACGTTGAAAATCTTCATTAATTATCCTAATTTGATCTTCTATTTGTTCTTTGCTAATATTCTCCTCCCCATATGCGTGAAGTATGTGAAACACTACAGGTATCGTTCGGATAGCCTTTTTATTTTTCAAATCTACAGTCTCTTCATACTCAAAGTCTCGTTGCTCTTCGAAGTACTCCACCGCAGTTTGTCCTTCAGCAAGCTGATCCTCTATGAGCCTTCTATTGTACTCATCTGTGCCACATTGTGCCCACGCGTTAGATGCTAATCCTAAAAACCCTAGTATATATATTATCTTCTTCATTTAAAATTATTGTGTACAAATAGAACGATTGAAACTTATAAACGCATTTACTTTCATAACATATTAAAGTAATGTTTGATTCTCTCTCTAAAACTTTATTCTTGCCTTTCTGACATTTCCAGGTCCTCTGTAGACGCTACTATGGAAGAAACTGTAGCGTCTCCGGTGACATTTACTACTGTGCGACACATATCCAAGATTCGATCTACAGGTAATATGATAGCGATCCAAGCGGGATTAAGTCCCACACTTTCTAGCACTACTATCATAAGTACTAAACCTGCACTAGGCACAGCTGCAGCACCTATACTGGCTAGTGTAGCCGTAAGCACGATTACCATCTGTTGCGTAAAGCTTAAATCTATCATATGAAACTGTGCCATAGCCACTACCGCTACTGCTTGATATAAGCTGGTACCGTCCATATTTACAGTGGCACCTATGGGTAACACAAAACTAGATATAGGCTTAGGCACGTGCAAATTATCATTCACACAGTCCATAGTAACCGGAAGTGTAGCCATGCTACTACTCGTACTAAACGCTGTAAGCTGTGCTTCTCTAATTCCTTTAAGAAATTGCTTTACTGATATTTTTTTAGCAAAAAGGTGTACTAGTAATGGGTAGTAAAAAAATGCTACTACTACAAGAGCGAGTACTAAAACCCACGAGTAATGTCCTAGAAAAAAGAGCTGCTCTTTTAATTTATCTAGACTATCACCTGCGGACTTTACCAAACTACCAGCCATAAGAGCAAAAACAAAAATCGGCATAATTTTAATTACGGCATTAATCATAGCTATAAAAACCTCATTCAATCCATTGACCACCTTACGCACAGGCTTAGCGTGCTTCTTTGGCAATCTCACTAATATCACCCCAAAAAAGATAGCAAAGAAGATCACCTGCAGCATATTAGAACCGCCATCTTTGTCTGAGATAGCATAAACTATATTCGAGGGGAAAATATCTACAACCTTAGCTAATGGCCCTTTCACCTTCTCTGCGGCAGCTTTATTTAATTTATCTTGCGTATCCGCATCTATAGTGGAAATGGCCAAGCGTTCTTTTACTAAAGCTACCTGACTAGCGTACTTCTCATCGGTAAGGAAACTTACATCGTCTAATCTGGGTGCCGCGGGAGTCTCTGCAAGCCATAGCTCATACTCTATTCGTTTTTCTATTCGAGACTCATCTGAGGGAAAAGTACCTGGCTTAATTAGATTGACAAATAGCAATCCTATAAGAATAGCACTCATTGTGGTACCCACATATATAAGTAAAGTCTTGACACCCACTCTACCCAGTTGCTGTATATTTTTAAGACTACCAATACCTGCTATAATGGAGAAAAGCACCATAGGCACTGCTATAAGCTTAAGTACATTGACAAATATTTTTCCGAAAGGAGCTATATAGTCAGAGGTGAACTGCACCCACCCAAGCTGTACAGCAAAGACAGAATAGACTATCCCTAAAACTAACGCTATGATAACCTGCCAATGCAGAGCCATTTTTTTCATGTCGTCAAATCAACATAATTTATTTGACTTTATACCTAGTCTAGCCGAAATGAATAACTCCTTAGGCAAAGAGTCACGGATAACTCTACGCTCCATTCGGTTATAATGACTTAACACTTTGGACGGTATAAGTACAATTACCATCTACTCGCAGAGTATACACTCCTACTCTTAATCTCCTTAAACTTAGCTCACCATGAGGGGCTCCAGAATTAGTATGTACAAGCAGTAAGTCTGTAAGTCCATCTTTATTAGTATCCGTACAAAGTGCTAAATCAGCATCTTATAGATTAGCCAACATGTCTGCTGCTCCATAGACTAACCACTTAAGAATAACATCTGCAATAGTATCCTCAGTATTCTTACAATTACTAGCAGCTACTCTAACGTTTAGAACCGTTTATTTAAGAACTATGATTAGAATATCATACAAATCCAATAAACTGGAATATTCCCATCTAGCTTTTTATAAAAAGCTACTTAAACCCCGAAGCATGAAATATTTTTCATTGATAATCAGACACTTATATTGAATACCCCAAGTAGAAGCTCCGTTCGTCGAAAAACTGCTCGTTCATGTAAACAGGATATTGGAATTCATACTAATTTTGAATTTAATAATAAGCTCGGTTTTACTTCATACTCTCGTGCTATTAAAACTATATTTTTATGTTTTTTTATAAAAAATAAAAACAAATGACAAAATCAATAATCGTATGGCTATGTGCTGTACTTATGAGCATCTCGGTATCTGCTCAATCTATCCCTGCCGCTAAAGTTCCAAGTCCTGTTAAAAAGACTCTAATTGTTAAGTATCCTAAAGCTGCGGAAGTGGAATGGGAGAAGGTAGGAAGCACCTACATTGCCATGTTTGCCAATGATGATGACTGGACAGAAGCTACCTTTTCACAAACGGGTGTCTGGCAAACAACTTCCGTAAATATAGATCCAGAAAAACTGCCGAATGCCCTAGCCCAAACTGTAAGAAAAGGGAACCCAGATTTCGAGATATCTAGTGTCATACGCAAAGATGCCGCCTCTACTCCTCCTACCTATGAGATCACTCTGGATAGTGAGACTGACACCTATACTACTGTATATAAAGCTGACGGCACTCTGATAAGTAAGGCGAAAAATGAGGATGGAGATGGGTCCGAAGATTACGAAGACTCAGACGACGGTGATTATTAATGCATTAAAAGATCACCCCTACAATAAAAAAGCATCCGAATCTTCGGGTGCTTTTTTATTCTTCAAAGTGTCTAGTCTTGAAATAGCGTTACACAGAAGAAAGTATAACGAAAGAAGAAAAGTATAAAAACGTTTACGTTAGACGAACACAAAAGGTCTATAGAACTAATCTACCTTATAGCAGTCCTTTGAGCAGCTCTTTCATGCTCACCTCTTTAGAGATAATGTTTTCTAGCTCGCTTATTTTCACCCGCTTCTGATCCATAGTATCTCGGTAACGGATAGTTACAGACTCATCTTCTAGACTATCGTGATCTATGGTAATACAAAACGGAGTACCTATAGCATCTTGTCTTCTGTATCGTTTGCCTATAGCATCTTTCTCTTCGTAAAAGCAGTTGAACTCCAGACTCAAGTCCTTCATTATTTTTCGGGCCATGTCAGGTAAGCCATCCTTTTTCATCAGCGGAAGAATAGCACATTGATACGGAGCCAGTGCTGCTGGCAGTCTAAGTAAAGTTCTCGTCTTTCCTTCTCCTAAATCTTCTTCTTCTAGTGCATTACTCATCAGTACAAGGAACATTCTGTCTAGGCCTATGCTCGTCTCTACTACATACGGCACATAACTCTCATTTCGCTCATTATCGAAGTATTGTAACTTCTTACCTGTGTGCTCTTCGTGTTGTTTTAGATCAAAATCTGTACGTGAATGGATTCCTTCTACTTCTTTGAAACCGAATGGAAAGTCATACTCTATATCCACTGCAGCATTGGCATAATGAGCCATTTTTACGTGGTCATGGTACCTATACTTCTCCGGATTAGTACCCAAGTTAGTATGCCATTTTAGTCTGTGCTCTTTCCAGTAATCGAACCACTTCATCTCCTCGCCAGGTTGTACAAAAAACTGCATTTCCATTTGCTCAAATTCCTTCATTCGCATAATAAACTGGCGAGCAACTATCTCATTTCTGAATGCTTTACCCGTTTGTGCTATCCCAAAAGGGAGTTTCATTCTACCTGTCTTTTGTACATTGAGGTAGTTTACAAAAATCCCTTGAGCAGTCTCAGGTCTCAGGTATATCTGACTCTCACCGTCTGTAGCACTCATCTGCGTGCTATACATCAGATTAAACTGGCGTACATCTGTCCAGTTTTTACTTCCACTAAGTGGACATGCTATACCGAGCTCTTCTATTAAAGCTTTCACTTTGTCTAGATCATTCTCCAAGCCATCTTTTAACTTCGCATCTATCTCTTCTATCTTAGCATTGTTACGAGCTATATTAGGGTTAGTAGCTACGAATTGTGCTTCATCAAAATCATCTCCAAAACGCTTCTTAGCCTTGGTTACTTCCTTCTGGTTTTTGACTCTGTATTTTTCTTGGTAGTCTTCTATCAGTACATCTGCCCTGTATCTCTTGTTAGAATCCTTATTGTCTATCATAGGATCACTAAACCCATCTATGTGCCCACTGGCCTTCCATACTTGTGGAGCCATAAATATAGATGCATCTATACCCACTATATTCTCATGGAGCTGCACCATACTCTTCCACCAGTACTCGCGTATGTTTTTCTTGAGCTCTACTCCGTTTTGGCCATAGTCATACACAGCCGCTAGGCCATCGTATATTTCACTACTTTGGAAAACGAAACCGTACTCTTTGCAATGGGAAATGACGTTTTTAAAATGTTCTTCAGACATACTACTTTATTGTACCGCAAAATTAGTGTTACGTATGTGATATACTAATTGTAGTTTTATATAATGACCTGGGTTCGATTATTATTTTGGAGTCAGAACACATTAAATGGTGAGTTTTGAGTAGAGGAATATCAATTTACTACAAGGTGCTAGGGATATCACGAGGTATAACTAGAATAATTTTCAAAGAAACCAATACAAAGACATTCCAAAGTAAAAAGATGGAGGAATATAATCTAGGGAAATCGTCTTCTTATTTTGGAAAGAAGACTTTGCCATTCACGTAACCATACTTACCGTCAGATTTCTTCTGCCACACGATGATATAAAAGTAAATATCAGCACCACCGCACTCATAACAAGGTATTAATTCTAAATCTTGAGATACCATTTCCTTAGCAGCGAATTTTATTTCTTTACCCATTCCACCAAAATGACCTCCTTTATTTACGCGGTAATGAGTAGCCACATACGGATCTGCACCTGCCTGACTAGCTACTTCTCCATCTCTCATAGTATATATCTCCACGAAATATGTGGCCGAATCATCTCTGAAATTTTCTATTTGTAAAGTAGCGTTTAATCTTCCTCTATCATTATCTGCAGCTGTAAAACCGATATACGCATCCGCATCACCCTTAGCCAATACTCTGAGTCTCTTCATTACCTCCACCTCGCTCGGTCGCTGACCACTGCTTATTATATCATAGGTGATATCCTGATCATTTATCCATACCTGAGGAGAGTACTTAGAGTCTACTATCCCGTCCACTATAGCCCTGCTAGATGGAGTGATGAATATATCTTCATACTTGAAATGTGTGATGAGTGGCACAATAGTATCACCCATTTTATCAGCTACATTATGAATCAGCGGCACAGCCCATCTACCACAACCGCTGCAGTTAGTGCTCCCAAAATGATGCAACAACGGCCTGTAGGTGTGATCTACTATACTTGATATCGCTGTACTCTTCTCTGGCTCAGTATTGGTCACTTTATCCTTACATGAAGTGGTAAATAACAATCCGATTATACCTAATACGAGTATGTGGTTATAGTGCTTATTCATAAAGTTATACAAATATGAGAATTATATATACGTGATATCTCATCACTTAGTCAAATCTCTTTTTTCATTAAACGAATAGAATAGTTTTCCTTTGCCAAATTGAAAATCGTTAAATCTGATTTCTTAAAAAATGTAGGAACCCTTTTTAGTGGATCCTTTATAGCTCAGCTTATTGGCTTTGGTACTACTGTGATACTGGCTAATTTCCTGTATGACGCTGATGAGTTTGGTCAGTTAGAAGGACTTCTCAAAATGGCTACAGTACTAGTAGCTATAGCAGGACTGCGATATGAAGTGGCGATAGTCGTGGAAGACGATATTAATGAAGCTCAAAATCTTACCAGATTGAGCTTATTACTAAATACAGCTACATCAGTAATACTTTTACTAGTCATACTACTGCTAAAAAATACAATAGCAGAGTTCTTCAATATAGAAAATTCAAATACGCTCTTACTGTTGCCACTTTTCGTTTGGTCAATGAGTTGTACCGAAACAGTAATAAACTGGAGAAACAGATCCAAAGAATACAAAATCATTTCTACTAATCGGCTACTTACTTCAGCTACCAGTGCTGGATATAAATTAGGGCACCCTTTTATTGAACTATTCAAAGGCAATGGGCTGATATATGGACATCTGCTAGGACAACTAATCGCTCTTATTCATATCACTAAAAAACTGCCTTTTACAATCTTCAATACTTCCGCAGACACGCTAAAGTCCATCGCTCTTAAATACCGCTCGTTTGCTGTTTTCAGTTCACCCGCAGCACTTCTTAATATTTTGGCTACTAGTATGCCAGTATTTATGATCTTAGCTTTTGACGGAACAACGTCAGCCGGTTATTTTGGCAATGCATATAAACTGTCCTATCTACCTATGAGTATGCTCGCTATGGCGTTAGGTCAAGTATTTTTTGAGCGTATCTCTCGGATTAAAAAAGATAAGGAAGCAGCTTCCCAAATGGCACATTGGCTATTTAACGCCATGTTTTTTGCGGCTCTATTTCCTGTGGTCATTTTAGTAGTATGGGGAGATGAGATAGCACCCTATATTCTCGGGGAACAGTGGACAGAAACAGGGATTTATATTCAAATAACTATTTTGTTTTACTTTGCCATGTTCATGACGAGCTCTTTTAGCAGTGCATTCTCGACCTACAAAAAACTAAATCAGCAACTTATATACAACGGAATTTTTCTAATCTCTACGTTCTTAGCACTCTACTTAGGCTACACTATAGGTGGCTCTACTCGAGTAGCATTAGCGTGGTTTGCTATAGTTGGCACTATACTTCGCATAGCGGTTCTTAATTATTTCTTCTTTCTCTTTGGTAAAAACTTAATCACAAAGACCATATTTGCTATACTGATAACTGGGATACTTATCTACCTCGGCTTTGGTATAAAAGAAGGATTTTAACCTACAGTGAGCATATTAAAAAACATAGCAGAGTCATTAGATGACAATTTACTTCGTAGATACGTGAAGTGGCTGTGGCCGCAGTATAAGCGTCCACGTACCGGCTATATGAAAAATCACCAAGTCCTCCGTCAGTATTTTTTCTGGCAAAAGATAGTTAGAGTAAATAATACGGTACCTTGGCCTGTGGACTTTCGCAGTAAGCTAGTAGACTGGCCCAATATAGAAAAAGGCATCTGCTGTGACCCCGGGGATAATCCGGGTATCTATATCAATGCAAGTGGAGGACTAAAGCTAGGTAACAACGTGAATATAGGTCAAAATGCTATTCTTACCACTCAGAACCACTACAAGTACGATCACCGAAAGAAAAGCCATACTAAGGGAATCACTATAGGTGACAATGTATGGATAGGAGCTAATGTGAGCATAGTAGCAGGTACTACCATAGGTAATAATGTAACCATAGGAGCTGGATGCTTTATCAAAGGTGAGATCCCCAGTAACTGCACCGTAGTGCTCAAAGCAGACAACTTAGACATCATCCTGAAGACTAAGCCCTATGAGTGGGACTGTACTCAAGACGAGTTAGGTTAGTACTTTTTCAGGTAACAGATACATGCTCAAAGGCAATGATGAAAGGGTTTTCAACTGATTCTTCAAACTAGAACGCTAATATCTTTACTTTCATTTTATTTTTCTGCAAGATATACGCTGTAAGTGGATAATAATCGTACTTTTGCAGACCTTTTTTAACAGAACAGAATGGCAAATCATAAAAGCACGCTAAAGAGAATCAGAAGCAACCAAGCTAAAGCAGCTAGGAATAAATACCAGCACAAAACGACTAGAACTTGGATAAAGAAAGTACGTTTATCTGAAGACAAGTCAGAGGCTGAAACCGTAATGCGTGAAACTTTTTCTAAACTAGATAAACTAGTAAAGAAAAACATCATACATAAAAATAAAGCAGCAAACGTAAAAAGCAAATTAGCGAAGCACGTAGCTAATTTAGGATAGTATCCTTTTAAAAATGATATTTTTGAAGCCTTCCCCATTTTTTGGGGAGGGCTTTTTAGTGAATTACTATTTTGGCAGAATACATATCTATAAAAAACTGGAGTGAGGATGATAAACCTCGTGAGAAGCTAGCAGCTAATGGTAGGGAGACACTTAGCAATGCTGAGCTACTTGGTATTCTCCTGGGTAATGGCACACGCAGTAAGTCTGCTGTAGACCTCGCTAGAGATGTACTAAACCTAGCCAACAATGACCTAAACCAGCTCGCCAAACTAAGTATAAAAGATTTCTGTCAGATCAGCGGCATAGGTCCTGCTAAGGCCATCACTATCATAGCTGCCATAGAACTGGGTGGACGAAGAAAAAAGGCCGAAAGCACCTCACAATTTATCCGTAGTAGTTATGATGCTTACTCCTACTTCAGGCCTATTCTGCAAGATAAAGAATACGAAGAGTTTTGGGTACTTTTTCTCAATAGAAATAATAAAATACTTAAATCTGAGAAAATAAGTGACGGAGGTATCTCACACACAGTAGCAGACCCTAAGCGTATATTCAAAGCGGCATTAGAAAACAGTGCCTCACACCTAGTACTTTGCCATAATCACCCGAGTGGAAACTTAGAACCTAGTCCAGCTGATCACAGCCTTACTAAGAAACTAATAGCCGCTGCTAATAATCTGGACATGAGTATCATAGACCACATTATAGTAACAGATGGTGGTTATTATTCCTTTGCAGATGAAGGACAGATAGCCGAGAGTTAAGTTAAACTCTGTATCTCTAATTAGTGATGAGATACCCTCACTAAAATAACTTCAGGCTCTTCTTTAGTTTATTAGGTCTCATACCATTCAGATCTAATACGAATGTGATACGCTCACCAAAAGTATCAATCGTGCCTGGGTATTGCAGTCCTCCTACAGTACCATCTTGATAATTAGTGACGTCCTTACTTTGAACTAAATTCAGAAATATCTCGAATTTATCCTTAATTATTTCAATCTCTAAACCAACATTAAAAATCATTTTGCTTTTTGAAACATTCCACCTTTGGGTCTCTAAGTCATCATAGACTAAGAACTCGACATATGGCTTTATAGGAATTTTACCAGGCAAAGGAACTGTGATATTCGCTGATAAAAGCCACTTATCAGGTATGCCAATACTCCCAACAAACTTAGAAGCATCTGCACTATTATCGATTTGATTTTGAAACATTCCATCTTGAGCATTACGATGTAACAAGAAGTCGTCAAATTTGTAATCGTAGTGCCCCGCTTTATTAGAACTACCAATCTGACTATTGTATATATCATCATTTGACCTCTTTAATAAATAAGTAGCAAACACTCTAAACTCGAGAGGTTTGTCTTTTATCCCGATATCTAACCCGTATTTGTACAAACCATTTAACTTCAAGAAGTCATTAATACTCCTATCGGTACCCCGTTTTGGATAAACATTTATAGTATCATTATTTTGATTTAGAATTCTAACCTTTTCTCCAAGAACTCTATCATCTGCAATCCTTCCATACTCCAAGCTACCCTCAAAATAATACCCATTTAGTACCCGTGTATTTTGTGATATGTAAGTCAAGGTAGCGAATGATCGTTGACTACTTTTAGACCATTCAGGACCTGGCAATGTATCAGTATCAACAAGGTCAAATTGAGAATTCAAAAACACTTGATCCAAAGCTAGCGATAGTGTCTTTGAGTAAGTACTCCGCATATTCACTTTAGGGAAATGATAAGTTAAGTAAGGCTTTATCTTTATATAGTTATAATTAGCTTCAGTAAAACCATCATTATCTCGTACTATCGTCCGCTCTTGAAAGCTATACTTCTTAGCTGTTATTCCTAGTTCCAGATACTGAGATGCACCTTTCAAAGCCTGAATGTACTCTATCCCCGCAGTACCATTCACGGTATTCTTCTCAAAGGAATACATAGGTAATACGTGATACTGAAAAGGTTTATCACTGAGAGCATAATTGTGAACCCCCATACCAATCATCATCTTATCATACGCATTCCAGCCTAGAGTAGGGAGCCAGTAAATCTCTTTCTTATCTGCCTTATCTCTCCCAGAGCCAAATTTTAGTCCATACGGAGACTTCGAGCTATTATTATTGGCAAACAGATCCAGTGTTTTTGATTTAGCATCTATTTCAGCTAAGGTAACTGAGCTATCTTTAGTGATCACTAGCTTTTCTCCTGGCTTCACGTTAAACCACTCCACACTCGCCTTATCACCCTTCGTAAATGTCACAGGAACAGGTGCATTTATCGCTCCTATGTTAGACAGTTCATAGCCTTCTTTATGCTTTTTTACACTATAATCCAGCTTACCAGTGCTGGTAAGCACATCATCAAAAAACCAAGATAAATTTTCACCACTCGTAGCTTCAAAACTACGCTTCATGTCTTCTGGCAAAGGGTGCTTGTACTTCCACGTATCGTAGTAGGTACGCATGCACTCCCTAAATAAATCTGCACTTAAATACGCCTTGAGATACCCAAAAGACTTAGCTCCCAATCCATATACACTCAGTCCATAGTTAGGCCCAGTAAGCTCTTCTGATGCAGAAGCAATAGGCTGATACTTATTAGTTAGGTAATTATCTCTTACAAATGCCAACATTATAGTCGTATTAATATCTCCTAGTCCTTTCTCATCATCTTGAGCCATTGCCTCACTCTCGTAATAGCTGTTGATAGACTCATCCATCCAAGGATAGGTGCGTTCATTATTAGCGAGAATCCCGTAAAACCAATTGTGTCCCACCTCATGTACTATTACCTCTTCGCTCATAAAATCACAAAGTGTAATCATAGGATACTCCATGCCTCCGCCAGCTTTGAGTTCTCCGTGAACTACAGTAGCATGACTGTATGGATATATTCCCACATTATCTGAGTAGTACTTAATAGCTGTTTCTATATGATCTAAATCCTTCTTGTCTGGCTCGGGTCCCACTACTCGGGCTAGTACTTTAGTAGAACCTAAATCTATATCTTTGGTCTCATAGCCCCACTGTTTACTGGCAAACCAAGCAAAATCATGTACGTTATTTGCCTCAAACTGTATCGTCTTAGTACTTGTAGAACTGACCGGCACCGTATCTACTGCTGCCTTTTCTGTAGCGAGTTCGCCTTCAGTCATACACTCTCCTGTAGCTACTACTGTATAATTACTTGGTAATGTCACGGCTACTTTAAACGTACCAAACTCTGAATAAAACTCTCCTTGATTTAGATATGGCATAGGATTCCATCCATTCACATCATACACAGCAGGCTTAGGATACCACTGGGTGATGAAGTAGTTTTGATCCTCATGACCTAATCTAGAAAACACCTTGGGTAGTTTCACTGTGAACTTGGTAAATAATGTTCGTTTTTCTCCACTACGGAGTGGCTCATTTAACACTAATTTTATCACATCTATATACTCTGTAGCTTCTGCTACTAGTGTATCCCCATTAGCTACGAAAAGTATACCTGAGATTTCACCTCTCCCCTGTTCCTTTGCATAATAGAAATCCGTCTCTCCGTTTTCTAACATTTGCTTCGCAAAGGCAGTCTCGTTATTTTTATACGCGTTAGGCCAGAGATGAATATAAATTTCCTTTAACACATCAGGACTATTATTCGTATAAGTAATAGCTATGTCACCACTTAACGAATGTGCCTCGTCATCCAGCACTACATCTATGATATAGTCCAACTGCTGCTGCCAAGGTGCTTGCTGCGTATGCTGAGCCTTAGAAGTAAAACTAAGGAGTGTCGCTGCCAAAATTATAACGTACTTATGCATTCTTTTGAAGATATTATGTTGGCAAAATAAAGGCTTATAACGAACATTGCAGTAATAATATATGTCAGGTATTGCGTATATTTGGATTTAGCGGATAGGATATGATGGAAAATAGTGATTTTTTAGAAGAAGGGATGGAGGAGAGAGCCCTAAACTTCGAGCGAATGCTCGAAAGTGGTGAGTCATTTTTTTACGATAACGACGAACTCGGTCAGCTTATTGATTATTACCTTGACTTTGAACAAATTAATAAAGCTACCAAAGCAATAGCATACGGAGAATCAATCTACCCATTTGAGAGTTTTTATCAAATCAAAAAGGCTGAGGTATTTATAGCTCAAAGAAATATAAATGGAGCGATTAAACTACTTGAAAAATACCGCACCATAGAACCACAAAATCCAGAGATAGCCAAGCTTCTAGGAGATTGCTATGCTCTAAGTCTACAATATAAACGAGCTTTAGATTGCTATCTTTTTGCTCTTAATTTTGATAATACCAATGACGAATTGCTTCTGAGATTAGCTCGCGTAAATTTTGCTCAAGGTAACAATAAGAAAGCACTCTCCTATCTCAATGCATTTCCAAGTGACTATATGTATGATGAGCTAAGTGTACAAGAATTCCTGAAATTATTCTTAGACTATGGGCAGCACACAGAAGCTGTCACTTTTTTACAGAAAATAATAGACAATGATCCGTACAATTATAGTGCGTGGTATTTTTTAGGCCTCGTCCGCCAAAAAGAAGAAAGTTACGAAGAAGGCATTTCTGCCTACGAATTTTGTATAGCTATAGACGAAGAGAATACTATGGGACACTTAGGAAAAGGTAACTGCTTAATGGAACTGGATCAAAACCAAGAAGCCATATCCTCTTTTAATTTATCCCTAGATAATGACGAGTCTGATGCTGAGGTCTTTTGTAATATAGCAGAGTGCTACGAGAACTTAAAAGATGATTCTGCAGCTAAGTATAATTATCAAAAATCTATCAAGCTTAATCCTAATTTATCTGATGCTTACTTTGGTCTGGCTACAGTATATAAGCGTGGAGCTAAACTCAAAGAAGCAGAACGAAATCTCTTAAAGGCTATCGATATAGACCGCTATGAGAGCATGTACCACATAGAATTAGCAGAGGTCTATCTTATCAATGAGAATAGTGATCGCTGTTACTATCACTATGAAAAAGCATATGAGATAGATTCTGATACTACGGAGATTATACTTGATTTTGCCCATGCGAAATTTGAACTAGGTGATATAGATGAAGCACTTGATCTTCTAATAAACCATCTTGAAAATCACGATGAAGACCATAGGATGTATTACCGCATAGCATCATACTCATTTATTTTAGGACACTCTGAGAAAGGATATAACTTTCTACATGCCGCACTTAAAATGAATCCAAAGGAGTATATTCTGCTGTTTGAATTTGCTCCTTTTACAGAAAACCTTGAAACTGTCTCAAATATTATAGATTTGTACTCGAAATAAACCAATGATAAATCCAGATTTCAAACTTAAGAATATTCCTGATCGTACCACGAAGCCTAGACAGGCTGGCATAACTATGGTCATGGACAAAGGACTTAGCTGTAGAGAAGTAGAAGACTTTTTAGAAGTATCTGCAGACAAAACGGACATCGTAAAGCTAGGATTCGGTACTAGCACTGTTACTCCTAACCTAGATCGTAAAATAAAAATCTATCAAGATGCTGACATCCCTCTTTATTTTGGAGGAACACTTTTTGAAGCATACGTCATCAGAGGACAATTTGATGATTACAGAAAATTACTGGATCGCTATAATGTGAGTCACGTAGAAGTATCTGACGGTAGTATAGAAATATCTGAAGAGGAAAAATGCGGGTACATACGCTCGTTAGCTAAAGACTTCACAGTACTTAGCGAGGTAGGTAGTAAAGATGCCGAAAAAATTATACCACCATATAAGTGGATAGCTATGATGAAAGCAGAAATAGAGGCAGGTGCCTGGAAAGTGATCGCCGAAGCTAGAGAAAGTGGTACTGTAGGTATCTTTAGAAACTCGGGTGAAGTACGCTCTGGACTTATAGAGGAAATACTCCAACACATTCCACTAGACACTATATTATGGGAGGCTCCTCAAAAATCACAGCAAGTATGGTTTATGACTCTTTATGGTCATAATATAAACTTAGGAAACATAGCACCAAACGAAGTAATTCCTCTGGAAACACTTAGATTAGGACTACGTGGAGATACGTTTAACCAGTGGTTATAACGTAATCTACTCCTAAAAATAAGACTAAATAAAAGCCCCGAAGTTTTGTACTTTGGGGCTTTTATTTTTAGATATATTTCATTCCTAGTCCTCTACTATCTCTCTTCTGATGAGCCTAATATCTATTGAGGTCTTGCCATTATCTTCTTCTGGACCCTGATATCCCAGAGTTACAATATATGTACCACTTGCTGGGACCCTAAAACTCAATTGCTCTGTGCGTGCATCATCTCCAGCGATAGGTTTCATCTGAAGATCATAGATCTTTACAAAAGTTTCTATATTAGACTCAGAGATCGTTAGATTAAAGATATAATCAAATCCCTTCTCTGCCGGAAACTCATATTGGTACACATTTTTATTCTGAAGCTCCACTACTTGACTACGCACATACTTCCACTGTACAGCAGGATTTATTTCTACAACTTGAGCTCTGACTGACTCAGAAGTAATTAATACTACTAGTAGGAAAAACCACTTAAATAATTTATTCATTTATCTTCTTTACTGGTATGTTTCAAACACTTTTCCTCAAGACGATTAAGTTGCTCTAAGCGTTGCCTAAAGTCTTCACAAACCGAAAAAATATTGTACATATGCTTATTAATTATAAAATTCTATTTTTTACTTTTTTCGTATTAATTGACCCTGATGTATGAAAAAAACTAGGATAGGTGTCGATCTTTAATGTATTGAGAAAGCACGGAATATACATTTTGAAGCTGATCGTCATCGAGCATCTCTAAATGTTTATCTATCACAGTATTATCTCCTCTTTTAGCAGGACCCGTTTGCCACACAGCGGGTTCACTTTTTTTCAGTCTAATTGCTGTTTCTTGTATAATAGGAAGCAAATTATTAAACTCCAATCCTTCATTCACTAAGTAATCACTCGCTATTGTATACATCGCATTGGTAAAATTATTAGCAAAAACGGCTGCTAGATGATACTTCTCACGCTGAGCGGAGTCTACCTCCCTTACTTTATTACTTATAGAGTCCGCTAAGTCATGCAGCTTAGACTTCACCTTCTCACTGCTCCACTCTATAAATAATGGAACTTCTAGTAAATCTTTCACCTCTTCTTTACGGAAACTCTGTAGCGGATAAAAGACTCCGAAATCTGAAGAGTAGTTAGCCAATATATCCATAGATACTGGTCCTGCAGTATGACATATGATAGACCTCATACCAGTAGGTAAGTCTTCTAATATTTCGTAGTACGACTCATCACTTACACAGAGTATTACAAAATCAGAATCCTTGTACATCTCATTCGGCTTATCCCCATAAAAAGCACCAAATTTACTGGCTAGCTCTTTGGCATTATCTATATCTCTACTAATCACTTGATTGATACTGTGACCAGCTCTATCCATTGAATGAGCTAGATTAGTAGCTATATTTCCACTTCCTACGAAAGTAATCTTATACCCCATTTTTACGAAGTTCCAATCTATTCCATGTCGCTATGCCAAACCCTATAACCATCATCACAGTACCTAACCAGAGAAAATTGATATACGGAAATACAATGGCTTTCATTACTATAAATTGAGGCTGTGGAGTCGTCTCAGCTATCTCCAATACAGCTGTAGGATTTCCATTTTCTGATGGCCTTACTTCGAAACCAAAACGCAATCCTGCCTCAGCTACTTCCTCTCGTATACTAAAATAAGTATTGGCATTTATACCAAATATAGGACTAGCTTCTAGCGTAGTGTTCCCTCTTTTTATTTTGAGCTTAGCCTTAGCGAGCGTAGTATTTTTTAGTCCTATGCTCTTGCCGTCTCCTTGCTCTACTCCTGTGAAGTATACCACACCATTAGCTGTGACGATACTATCTCCTTTCTCGATGGTAAATTCTTGTACATTTTGCCAAGAGATACTATCATCATTAGGTTTAGGCAGAGATGTGATGTGCGTATATACGTCATACGTAAGATAGTGACGTGTGTCTGGATTAGGAAGTATTCCTCCCATATCCTCATTTATCTGTGTATTAGGCAAAAGTGTAAATTCCTCTAGTCCGTCTATAGACTCATAGTTCACCATAAAGTAGATGTCATCTCCACTCACACTGTCTCCTTGATAGGTTACTTGGAAGTCTCCCAAGCGAGTAGGCTCATCTTTGATAAGAAGCATGTTCTCTCTACGAGCTTTCTCATCAAAATTTCCCATCTGACCGCTAAAGTCAGCCGTAATAACTTGCTTCTTAGCACTACTGACTAATACACCGAGAAGCATCAGACCAAATCCCATATGTGCTATGGACGATCCGCTAAGTTTAAACTTACGTACACTCAGCACTAGGTAAGTCAAATTACCCACCAATGCGAAAATCCCCGCAAGCATTAATATCACGTACATCGGATTAGTAATACCAAAGAGGAAAATGCCTCCCATAGTAAGGACTACCGCTACAGCTGCCGTGATTAATATTTCTTTAGAAAGTTTAGACTTATCTGGCGTATTACGGTATCTGAAAAACTGAGTAACAGCCATAAGCAGTGCTATCACAATAGCAATAGGCATCTGGTACATATTATAATACCCTATTACGTCCTCTGGTGGAACTACATTAGTACCAAAAATCTTATTAAACACTGGCTTAGAAGTCCCTACAAGTATCTGCACTGCACTCAGCACGAGCATAAGTGATCCTATAAACATCCAAAACTCTCGTCCTGAGATATTATCTTCACTTGCTTTATTAGTAATATTTTTATTGAGATTAAATACAAACCAAGCTAGACCTACAATACTGATTACCAGAAGTGGATAAAAGCTGAGCTTCGTATAAAATGGTAGAAGTAAAACCAATATACTGACAGGTACGATCATATACCATCTCTTGCGAGCTCCCTCTGTCACAGCTATAATAGGTAACCATATAAATAGGACCACAAACTGCATAAGCTGACCAGCTAAACCTAAGTCTGTAAATGCGTGTACAGAAGTATCTCCAAGCACCCCACTTCTGGTAAGAAATGAAGCGTATAGTACCATTATAAACGTAGATATCACCAATGTATATGCCGCTATCGTAGAACCATTCGTCACTTTTTTGATGAGCATAAGATGTATTCCACTGATCAGCAGTAACCAAGGAACAAGTGAAGCATTCTCTACAGGATCCCAAGCCCAATAGCCGCCAAAGCTGAGTGACTCATACGCCCAGAAACCACCCATAATAATTCCTGCTCCCAATACCATACCACCTGCAAGTGCCCACGGCAATGCTGGCTTTATCCAAGCTCTGTATTCTTTTTGGAAAAGTGACGTCACTGCAAATGCAAATGGCACTATAGTCAGTGCGAAACCTAAAAACAGCGTAGGTGGATGAATCACCATCCAATAGTTTTGAAGTAGCGGGTTTAGCCCCGTACCATCCACAAGATTTTCTAAATAGTTAGGTGCACTGAATATAGGAGCCTGCATCTTTTCTCTGAGCAGCTCAAAAGGACTACTTCCTAATGTATAGATATCTAATATATTAACTCCTAAAAGCATGGCCGTAAGGACTACCTGAGCTAGTGCCATTATAGCAAGTACCCCTCGCTCCCATCGCTTTGCAGTGAAAATTAGGATAATACCTAGCAGTGCATTCCATACCATCCAAAGCAGAAAACTTCCTTCTTGCCCTTCCCAGAAGCACGATATCATATACCGTAGAGCTAACGTCTTACTACTGTGCTCATATGCATATGCATACTCAAAATAGTGTTGCTGGATAATGACAAAAAGAGTAACGAATATACCAAGAACGGCTAAAGCATGGATAGCATAAAAGAGCCTCCCTAGAGTCACGTCCGTACTCTTTTCTGCTGAAGCCTTAACATAAAAAATACCACTTAAAAGTGCTGCCACAAAAGATAGGACTACAAAAAAATGTCCTAAGTTACCGATGAAGAGATTTTCTCCCACGTAGGTTATTGTTTCCATTGCTTATTAGGTTCTTGCCGCTTGGGCTGCTCGTTGGGTTTCTTCGTCCTTGTACTTAGATGGGCACTTAGGTATTACCTTAGTAGCTCTGAATATATCACCATCCACGTGTCCATACATATTCACAGTCTCTGCTCTTTCAAAATCCTGTTGCTTCGGCTCGTAAGACACTACTTTTTTCATTTCACCATCTTTGTCTTTGAGGTAAAAAGAAAAATAGTTAGCATCCTGTACAGGATCATATTCCATAGGCATATCTTTAGCTAAGTACCCAGTGATATGATATGTATCTCCTGGATTAGCTGCTGCCTCTGTGAATGTAGAACTTTTTTCTGCTCCAGAGTATGTACTCAATATACCTGCTATGGCTATAGCGAGTATAACAAGTAATATTATTGTTTTAGGCTTCATTTCTATCTTTTTCTAACTTGGTGATCTTCTTATCTAATCTTACTAGATAGAACGTTATAAGACTGAAAATGATTACTAGAATAGCAATAACAACGTAAATTTTTCCACTTTGATAAAAGAAGTCATCTACAGGTGTCTGTGCCAAAGCAGTATACCCCAGTAAAAGTGTGATCCAACTATATTTCCTCATCTATTCTTTTTAATTCTGTTAATCTATATTTAAGACTCGCTACCCATACTCCTAGAAGTATCCAGCCTAAGCCCGCTAAGTAAAACACCTTGCGTAGGTCATTATCTAAATCTAAGCTACTAAAAGCTATAGTATCACCACTAGCAGGATGCAGACTAGTTTCCGCCATACGTGGATATATGATGATAAGCACAATGTAGATAGGAAATGCAAAAAGATTATAAACTGCTGAAAATTTACCTCGTTGATTCTCGTCTTCTATACTGTTTCTAAGTATATAATATGCTATATATATAAGCATTCCGATAGCAGCACCATTAAGTTTAGCATCTTCTATCCACCAAGTACCCCAAGTAAATCTAGCCCAAAAAGAACCTGTCACTAGGCCCATAAGCCCGAAGAGCATACTTACTTTCACGAAACTGCTACTCATGCTATCGTGCTGCAGATTACCAGAGCTTAGGAACTTAATACCATAAATATAAGATACTACTAGGAGTATAATCATGCTAAACCACATAGGTACGTGGTAGTGCAGATTACGTATAGTCTTAGCTAGTATTCCTATATCATCTGGAGCCGGCATAAGCAGACCTCCTATAATAGCGTAGATGATGCACACTACAGCGAGTATTTTCCACCAAGATTTTCTCATTTTATTTCTTAGAACAAAGGTAGTTTTTTAATAGATAAGAGATATGGGGATGAGTGGAATTTTGAATCATTCGAGATAGTGACTCCCGTGACATTAGAAGTGAATATACCTAGAATTAAACCACAAAAGAGTGCCGATTTTCAAGCTGTTTAGTATTCTACCCCCTTGATCAGGTCTTAAAGGCTGATAAGGACAAGTTAATTTATGAGAATTACTTACTTAAATTTCCCATCTTTCTTATCATTATTGTACTGCCTTCTGCGGAGCATAAAGTACCGCATAGCTGCGAATACAGCTACTCCTATAAATAAGTAGCCTGTAGTTTTCTCTGAATTATCTGAAGTCAATATACTAAATGCTTCAAAAATAGATACTGCTGCTACGAGCATCCAGATAATTTGTAAAATGCGTGGCAAATTTTTCATTGTACAATAATAGATTAAATGAATGATTGAAGCGTTGAATTGAACACTATGGTTGTTCCTCTTCATCCAGATAGACTATACCTGTCACCTTAGTAAACTTATAGTTTAAGAAGTCTTCATCACTTTCAAAACCCTCAGCCAAAATAATTTTCTCATTGCGGATACGCACTCGTACTGGCTTATCTGAAGTGACTCTTCTTTTTTTCTTATCCCAGATGAGTTCATCGGTTTTTATCTCCTCGTCATTCCTATTAAGTACACGCACACTGTCACGTATTTCTATACGATCTTCTTTCTCATAATGCATAGCGTACTTAGCATCTAACTGACTACTGGTATCTCCCATACCATCGAAGAACACCGCATGTACGCCTTCTGGCATTTCTAATCGCGGGTCTTTTTTATCTGGAAATCTCTTCATGACAGGAGCTGCTATGGTAGCTCTGCGTACAGCTGAGTCAGTATAGGTGATTTGCACTTCATTAGCTACCTCCACACTGAGACTATCCATAGTAGCATTGAAATCACTCATGTCCTGAGCAGATCGGTCACTACTGCAAGCCATGAAAAAAGGGGCAGTAAATAATACTGCCGCTTTCATTATATGTTTAGGCAATAGCATAGCTATTATCCTCCTATAGTACGTACTGTAGTGCTTTCGCCTATCCAGCAACCCACTCTATAGCTATCACCATTGTTTATACCCTTAAAGAATGCAACTTCTTTTTCTGGGAAGTAACCCGTGTACTTATTTATCTTAGCTTGTGCTGCTTCAGCCGCACTAGGATCTACACTCTTAGCTCTAGCATACTTATCTACAGCTACTAGATAGACTCCTCCTCTACCTAAGTCTCCGCTACCACAGCTAGTCGCACTGGCAGCATATGCATCTCCTATGAGAATATACGCTTCACCACTATTCGCGTTTATAGCCAGTGCTTTGCGAGCATACTCTCTTACTGTGCTATACTGCTTATTATTCTTAGCAGTCTTAGCTAGTTTGATCCATATATCATACTTAGCATCGTCATTAGGTGCTAAGTCTGCTGCTTTGATATAATAAACAACTGCCTTAGCATCATCACCTTGCTTACCAAATGCTTTGGCTAAACTAAGTGCCGCTTCACTACTCGGCTCCAGAGCAAATAACGCCTCTGAACAATCAAGATAAAATTCTTTGCTCTCACATCCACCTCTATCTAGCAGTTTCACAGTAGATTTCAGCCAAGTGACATCACTTTTTTTGTCTGCATAGTAAGGCTTCTTAAGTTCTTCTAGTTTGTCGCAGTCTAGGTAAGGTTTCATCATACCAATTACCGCATCTTGAGTTGCCAACCATTTTACTCCTTCAGCAGAATCTTTAGCACTCACACCCACAGAGGTGTAAATAGCTATATTGGCGTCTATAATAGGAGTCACCTCATCCAGTATCATAAACAAGCTATCTAAACTTAAATCGTCTTTCTTATACTGCTTTACACCAGCATAGATAAAGTCTTTAGGCACATCATACTTCGTTTTATCGCCTTGCATCTGTAACGACTTGCTAAATAATATGAGAGCTTCTTCACGATTTGAAGGGGAAAGCTTAGCCATATCATCTGCTTTCTTTCCGAGCACGTATCCTTCTTGACCAAAAAACTCAATTCTCTTATCGTGACACAAAAGAAGAGTATCTACTAATCCCTTAAATCTAGATTTATACTCCTCTTCTCTAAGTGCTTTTTTGATAATATATGGACCACTGTATGTGATTCTTTTTTGTATGCAAGGAGCGTTTTCAAAAAGATACTTCCAGTATGGAAAAGCCTCTACGTACTTTTTCTCTTGATAGTACTGATTAAATAATGATAACTTCTTAGCCGTAGTTACACTATCTGATCCCCACTTATTTTGGCAAGCAGATGGACTATCGTCTTCTCCATCTTCATCTTCGTCTGTACCTTGAGCTATCGCAGTCATCCCTACGAAAGCCATTAGCATAAATAAAAAATACTTTTTCATCTTGTTGTTTATCGATATTTTCTTTTTGTAAACCATTTGTCGTTTAAATTTAATCCTATTCCTATGTTAATATAATCTTCTTGTATGAATCCATTTGCTGTGCTTCCTCTCTTTACATATTCTGCACTGAGATTTACTCTGCTTACGATCGCTACTTTCTCTTCTTCTATTCTTACGGACTTTACTATCGGTAAACCTAGTCCAAAACTTATGCCAACTTCTGAGACCTGCTCACCGAAGTTATAATACAAGTTTTCATACCTTGCTCCCAAACGATATTCTATCTTCTTGAGGTAACCTCCCTTATTTCCGTACTTAGGTACCGGTATGATGCTAAAACCTGCAGCTAGTCGGGTGTTATCAAAAAACGTATTACCTTTACTACCATCAGTAATACCAGACCAAAAATTTTGTTCAGCTTCTAAACTCAGTGCCCATATATCACCATAGTTTAACGTGTAGCCAAATGTAAAACCAATAGGCTTAGTCGTAGTATCTTGCTTATTATCCTCAAAAAGTATGGTATCTATAGGTACTTCCTCTCCTAATGCAAAGCGAGTCCCAACTACTGTCTGAGAGAACCTATACCCATCGCCTATTAATTTGGTCGCTCCTTGGTATGCGGCGGCTATCGTATGATTAAGTCTCACAACATCCTTTCCTTCTTTCTGTACAGATTGCTGTATAGTATACTGAGCACCGAAATCCAAACTTGCCCCACCATACGCAAAGTATGTCTCATCTACAAAACTGAAACGAGTAGCACTACTCGGATATATAGTAGTGTTAGCTGAAGCTACATTGCCAAAGATATAATTAGCATTTAACCCAATATTTAAGTTTTTGATTATCTCAATACCGTATCCCAAATAGACTCTACTGAGTCCGCCACTACCGCGATACTGATTATAATAAGACGGCGTATCTACTACATTATTCCTAATCGTATATCCTACATCACTATACTGATTCGTACCAAAGCTGACTCCCATTTTTTTACTAGCATCTATGGGAAAAGCCATCGCAAAATAATTAAAATTACCAGCCCTTGTAAATGATGGATCTAAATCCTCTTCAGTAAGCTTACCTAAACTCATACTAGCCCCAACATCAAAAATAGTAAAGCCGACATTGGCATACGAGGCAGGGTTAAGTGATGAGAACGTGTTTTTACTGCGTTGAGCTATAGATGTAGTACCTGTACCTTTATGTTGATTAAATCCTCCATACTTTAGTTCTCCTATACCTGCTATGCTGTATGGCGAGCTAGTGCCAGATTGAGCTACTGCAGATAGAGAAGCAAATAGCAAGACTACAGCCCCTATTTTATTAATTCTTAGCATTGTATTCTATGATATTTTTTAGTCCTTGCAGCACTGATTTTGAGCGTGCGAATATCTCATTTTTAACCTCATTCCCAAAAAGTATCTCAACTCTACTACAATCAACGATTTTGAGTCCAGGAAACTGCATATTCATTTCACGTATGTTACCTTCTAGTTCATATCCGATAGACTGACAGACTCCTACCTGTAAGGACTCCTCTGTACTTTTCCCTGGAAAGCGAACGTCATAATTATATGCCACTAATGGTAAACCTGCTGTGAAGGTGTGCATAGCCTTTAGCCTCATCTGCACTCCTGGAGCTATCAGTCCTCCAAGAAATACGCCATCAACTAATAAATCTACTGTAAGACACGTACCTAAATCTACTATAAGCCAAGGAGATATAGGGTCTATATAAAATGCTGCTACCGCACTGGCTATTCTATCTCTACCCAAAGTATGGGGCGTATCATAATCTAATGCTACGGGTAACGGAGTGGTATGGCTGAGATAATGCTGTGGGCTCAGTAAGGCTTCAAGTTCAGGATAGCTTCCGGTCTTGGAGACTAGTAGCTCTGTAGGATTCGCTGTGATTCGTTTATAATCATCTACTGTAAATAGTTCGATATATTCTACTTCGCTGTCTCCGCTATATACGGCGGCTTTAGTAGATGTATTTCCTATGTCTATGCATAGTTTTAATGTATCCATTTTACTTTATGATGCTCTAGTTGAATGATATCTTCAGTACTCTTTACCAGCAAATTTCCACTGGAGTGAATGCCATATATCTGATATTCTTCCATACGGTTATCTCTCTCAAAGGTTACATTTTTCCCCAGCTTATATAACTTAGCATTCACCTCTTCGAGCAATGAGCTGCTATTTTCGGTAATTCGTTGATAAAACGAATCATAGAGTTCGTGAAGCACATCTACTGTGTTGTGTTCTTCTCCGGTAATTAGAGAGATAGACGTAGCCTTATATTCTTCAAATCTTCGCTGGTTTACATTCAGTCCTATTCCTATCACCCCGTGTCTCACTCGCTTGTCTGCTACTATATTTTCTGTAAGAATCCCTGCTATCTTCCGCTCTCCTACATACACGTCATTTGGCCACTTTATAGAACTGTTTTTCACACCCATTTTATTTAATACATCTGCTACTGCCAGAGCAGCAGCATGATTTAGCCAAGACAGGCTTGCTACATCTCCAGGGTCAGACACCAAAAGGCTAACTAGAGTATTCTGATGAGGCTTACTTTCCCAATGTTTCCCTCGTTGCCCTTTACCTGCAGACTGGCTCCCAGCACTCACAGCATATGGCTGTTTTGCAAAGCCTTGTTTTATCCGAGACTTCAGGAAGGTGTTGGTAGAATCTACCTCATTTACAAAATCTATGTTGTACGAGTGCAAAAAGGAAAGCGGATTAAAGTATTAGACTAATTTTGCAGCAAAGTTATCGCATTAAATGGCAAAAAATATTAAACCAGCAGACGTACTAGCAGAAGTAATAGTAAAAGGCATGCAGGAGAAGAAAGCGAAGAATATCATGAAGATAGATCTATCGCACATCAATGAAGCAGCAGCTGACTATTTCGTAGTATGCCATGGAGATAGTGATAGGCAAGCTAAAGCCATAGCGGATAGTGTGGAAGACATGGTACGGGAGACTATGAGTGAAAAACCTAATAGCCGTGAAGGTCAAGGCCAAAACAGATGGGTACTACTAGATTATGTAAATGTAGTGGTGCACGTATTTCAAAAAGAAGTAAGAGACTTCTACGAGATAGAAGAACTCTGGCATGATGGTAAGTTCACTAAGTACGAAGACTTGGGGCAGTAAAAGTCTAAGCCAAAGTTTAAAAGACTAAAGTTAAATTAGACAGAGGCGGTTAGAGCCCGTTTATATATTTCCTTATCGGAGAATTTCCTTTCATTTTTTTTGTACCGTAAGAAAACTGCAAATTAGCCTTCGTGCTAAAAAATCACGGAAGGCTAGTTTGCCTATGTGCAACGAATTTCTTACTTTCGACATTTTGAATTTAAAGAAAACTAAGATTATGAAAAAATTAAACATTACCCCCCCAATTTTAAAGACACTGCTAATCAGCTTCTTAACATCTTTATCCCTCATTAGCATGGGCCAAAGTTATCCCATCGTAGCTGCAGAAGGTGGTACGGTCGCAGTGGTAGGATGCACCGACATACTGGTCACAAATAGCTTCGTACCTAATCCTAGTATTATAGAATGGTGGAATGACCATGACAATAATCCTGCCACGGCTGCCATTCCAGTGCAGACTGGCGGAACGGCCTACTCACCTACCGCTCCAGGACATTACTCCGTTACCTTCCCGTGGTATCCTGATACTAGTAATAATGTAGAGAGTGTAGTACACACTCCTATTTCAATGACTCAATTTCCTACGGGTAATATTACAAACTCTCAAACATCAATTGGATGCAGTAATTTAGTGCCAGGTCAACTGACACCAAACTATATGGCCGACATAGAGTACTCAAACCCAGTATGGACGAGAAATCTGAGCATCCTATCTACCTCTAGCTTTATCGATGAATTATGGCGACCCGGTTTTTATACTCTCACAGTTGACGGTCCTTGTGGACAGGAAATAATTCCTCATAATGTCGACTTTGAGTGTGATAATAACGTACTGAGCACAAATTGTAATTACAATAGAACATATGAGTTTGGAGGTACATTAAGTAGCTCTAGTATTTTTACCGATGCTGTTATAGGACAAACACTTATTATAAATGGCAACTGTGTTCTCGGCGGTCATATGAAAATGGAACAAGACGCTATAATTCTAGTGACTCCTGGATCTAAATTAACCCTTGATGGTGCCGTTTTCAGCTCTTGTGGCACATGGAAAGGAATTGTGGTAAACGGTGGTGAGTTAGATTTTATCGGGATACCAAGTGCAGGTCTTCCAGCTAAAATATATGACGCAGAAGTAGGGATTACGATTCTCAACTCTCCTTCGAAATTTATTGTTCAGAAGGCAGAATTCGAAGACAATGGAGTTCACATTGCTGCCTCAAATTCAGATTTTGACATACAAGAATGTATATTCAACTCTTTAAAGGATATCCTTAATAATAATTCATACGCATCATTTTTAAATGATAAACGAACATCTAACCCTATGTTTTACGCAGTAGGTTCTACTATTTCGTATATGGACAGCGTACGTTTTGATCAGAGAGATGATAATTTACCAGGGACTCCTAACACTACTACAGCAATAGAATTAAATAACACTACCCTAGGAGCAAATGCCCGGATTAAGATTTTAGACAATTTTGTGAATGGTATCTATGCTTATGACTGCGATAAACTTCACATAAAGGGAACTAAATTTGGAAGTGATTATATAAATAACTATTTAGACTACGTTCCAAATCAACCTCTGTCAGAGAATGGAATAATTTTAACAAACTGCACGAATACTATCCTAAATGGCATCACGCTGAAGCCACAAAATACAGGAATTCAATTTTATCTGAATCAAATTTATTCCATCTCAGATCCATCAGGCCCTCCCGCACCTCCTGATAACATAAAATCTTATTTCTCTGGTATCACTATAGATATGCAGGGGGGTGGACAAGACGAAGCAGGTATTATAATAGCTCCTGATGTGAACCCCCTTAGCAATACAGACCCTACATTAAATACAAATGCGACTCGACTAAATCTAGACATCTTCTGTAGTAGAATATCAAACTGTAAATACGGTATAGTAGGCAGCGGACGTAAGACAGACTGGGTAATGCCCACCCCAGGTGGCAGCTCACCTCCTGGTGACTATGACCCATCTATAGCATTTAATAGTAACTCTGACTGGAACATCGTCTGGAGTGAGAATATTACTCCAGCACCTGCCAATCAAATGAAATACTACTCGGCTAGTCCATATAGCAATCCTCTAATCAAATTCTCAAATGCAAATTCCTACCCTGTGCTGGATGGCACAACGATTAGTACTAATAATTACACAACTTCCGGAGCTGTGGGCCCATTCGTAAAGCTTACCTCGGTCCCCATAGCTGATGGAGTTTACTGTCAGCCGACTTGGTTATCTTACAAAAGAGACCCCGTTAATATCAATAAAATAAATGCTCAATCTGTAATTAAGGCGTACCCAAATCCATTTTATAATGAGCTGACATTAGATTTAAGTACTGGAGCCACAATACGAGTAAACAAGCTACTAGGAAAGAAAGTGGCTGAGATGAGTCTGAGTCAAGGAGAAACGATGCTAAACACCACAGATTGGAGTACAGGCATCTACTTCGTCACCATCACTACTCGTGCAGGCACAGAGACTATCCAAGTAGTAAAACAGTAATTAAGTACTTCAATGAGGCACTTCATTTCTATACTTATTCTTTTATCTCTTTGCGGTGCAGCGTCAGCACAGCAAGGAGATAAAATATGGGTAGGCTCAAAAATGATCTTTAACTTTCAAAATGATAGTTTAGAAATTGACACTCTATTATCGGACGAGTATCTAAATTTCCAGTTATTAGTGAACGATTGTCACGGAGCAGTCTTAGGAGGCACTTACAATCTATTTCGTAATGATAGTATGACTACATTCTCCAACCAATTTTATGCACAACACCCGATTAATACTTGTGCATCAACTTATGATGTCCAATACTTTAGTTTAACAGCATTCCTATCACCAATTCAAGACAATAGTATAGTAAGACTGTCAGTAAGTAGAAATCTCCCTAACGATTATGCATTCAGTTTTTCTAGTTGGCACATTGCCAATGACAGCATGCTCCTAGATAGTATATCGTGTAATACTATTACAGATAATATACCGACACCATTAAGTTATTATGGCACAGCAAACATACGTGCTGGCAAAAGCTATTGGCATCTGTACAATACCACTAATGATGTATTGGCATTCGAGATACTAAACTCAGGAATCAATCAGTATAAAAGAACTACACGCAATGGTACTTCGCAGACCAGTTATTTCGGAAGTGCTGGCAATGCTATACAAGCAAATAATACTGGCACACAAATAGCCACAATAGAAGACGATGGCACTAATGTACTTAATCTATATGATTTTAATAAAATTACTGGTTCAGTCACCTACAGTAAACCTTTGCTTACCAAAGCTCAATTACCTAACTACAACTTCTGTAGCGGAGCCTACGAATCCGTGTTAGACGGCTTAGCATTTTCAGAGAGTGACTCGCTTATTTATGTTGCCTACACCTATTCTCCTATTTGCAATGACCCTTATAAACTCATAAGAAATATCTACCAAATAGATCGATTTCATCCTAATCCTTCGTCCACAGCAAGAGTTGTTTTCAGTAAGTTCTATTCTACAATGAACGCTCAGCCGAGTATTGTTAGATTCACGAGTATATTCACTGGCCCAGACGGTATAGTATATTGGAGTGAAAATCACGGCACACATACACACACAATTGCTAATGCCAACGTATACAACGGGGAGCAACATACCTATAACAGGTATTCGCTTCCTGGGAATATCAATAATGAAGGAATAACAACCTCCCCAAGTGCGTATATGCGAGCTAGTTTTGATGCCTTCAGCAGCTGTGCGGATAGCACCCTAGCCGTATACTACGGCTCTCAGTACATGCAGCGGGTAGCCTACCACTGGGGAGATGGTGATAGTACAGTGTATGATAGTGGCACTATAGCTAATGGAGACCAGAGTCTGCATGCGTATGATAGTAGCGGCACATATTCCATCACTCAGAAGTCTATATTCAATAACTGCGGCTATGGCAAGACCAAGAGTAAAGACATAAACGTAACTGTACCGCCCATGAGTACTAACTATACTCTAGTAGCCGATACCAGCTGCACAGAGCATACTGTAATGCTGATAGATACTGTAGAGCACACCGAGACCATCTATCTAGACTGGGGAGATGGCCAAAAAGATACACTGGGTTTAGCTACCAATGGGTTAAATCCTATCAGCATATCTCACACGTACGCTACTGAGGATACTTTTTCTCTGAACTATAGACTCGCAGGATATGGTATCTTTAGTGAGGGCATAGCAGGGTGTACGCAAGTGATAGATTCTAATTATATAGCAGCTTTTCATCCTACTCCACAGCCAGACTATACATGGAGTACAAATTATATAACTAATGCTCCTCTGAGTGACACACTACTCCTGTGTGTAAATGAAGGGCTTTCTCTGAAACAAAGCAATGATAGCTTAGTCTACTTTACTAGCAGTAGTACGATAGGATTAGATACGTCAATAGTTGATAACATATTACTGCAGCTACCTAGCGGATGGCATCAGACTATATTAAAATCATACACTACAGACGGCTGCCCAGCATCTGACACACTCACTATAGGTGTAGCTCCTCGCTCCACTGCTCTGTGGCAGGGAGATACTAATGTATGTGAGAATAGCACTACCACCCACGGCATAAAAGCACTCACCTCATTAGGCACTATAGATAGCTTGATATCATCCACTCCTATCATCTATAAGTCTGCAGACAGTCTGCTGCTAGCCTTAAACGGTAGCACGGTGTATGCTCATATCATCACTTCTACCGCCTATTCGGATGTAGGATGTATAGACACTTTTGGGCGTGCGGTACACATCCGTCCACTTCCTACTCTATCTCTATTAGGAGACAGTGCTGCGTGTGTAGATGCTCTACTGCTATATTCTCCTACAGTAGTATCTATGGATAGTAGCATCCTAGACTGGTCTGTGAACGGAGTAAGTCTGCTTACTACAGCACTAGTACCACAGGATGATCATATAGACTATAACACTATCATAAATACACCTAAGAGAATAGAGCTAGGAGCACTAGTCTCTACTAAGTATGGATGTACTGATAGTGACACCGTATACACTGAAGTATATGCTCCACCAGTGATAAGTCTCAGTGAAGCAGAGATTAATGCTTGCCTAAATGAGCAGCCTATTACTCTGACTTCCAATACTACGATATACGAACCTACTGATATCATGCACTCTTGGAATGATGGGACTACATCTAGTACTCTAAGTGCTAAAGATACCATAGAGCATCATCAGCATAGGTATGTCTCTCCTGGAAACTACACATTTACTAGCACTGCCTTTGGGCAAGTATCTAAGTGTACAGACACTAGTAGTAATGATATCAATATATACGGCATCCCAAAAGTGAGCATAAGCGGTGATGATGCCTGTGAGGATGCTCAAGGCACAGTATTAACTACGTGGAAGTCTGACACTACACTGGCTACCGTGAAAACCTTTGCGGATATTGTACTGCTCAATACCATCACACAGCCGAGCGAGCAAGGCTCGTCTGAGGTGTACTACCTCCCATCTGCCAATAGTACTACTCTGCTCAGCATAGTAAGAGATACGCTGGGATGTGCAGACTCTAGTATGATAACTACTCGTACACTGGCTAAACCTGCGGCTAATTATACAGCTAATTATGGTAGTGCTGAGGAGTTTAGGGTCTCTTATCTATTTGCAGATAAGTCACTCAATCATACGTCTGCAGAATTGTATTATGGCGACGGATTTAGTGACGTGCTTTCTCCTAACTTCACTCAAGAGTATAGGTATGCAGACACTGGCACTTTTTCGTCGTACCTTATAATCAGTAATGAAGGGTTGTGTTTTGATACCGCATATCAGAGTATTCTAGCACTTCCTTTTGTAGATTTTTATATACCTACGTCTATCACACCTAATGCTGATGGATTAAATGATTACCTTAATTTTAGTACTACATTCATCCAATCACTTCAAATAGAAGTATACAATAGATGGGGAGAAAATGTAATGCGTATAGGAGACGTAACTGAGCTAGAAAAAACCAAAAGTCTACCTATCGGTGTATACGCCGTATCATATACTATAGTAGATATCTTTTACAATAAGCATTACCTACATCAGACGCTGACTGTGTTAAAATAATTATAAGTGCGTGCAAGCTACAAAAGGCCTACTTACCATACAAAAAACAAGGACCACCTGCATATCAGATAGCCCTTTTTCATTGTTTTCTTTTAAAGCCTTATTGCTTTGCTACTTTAATACCACAGCCTATCGCTTTGGTACTCGTCACCTTTGGAGTTTCTCCATCTCTTAGTGACTCTATTGCATCTGCTAGATAAGTCTTAGATACATCCGATTCTTCTGTAGAGTTATCTATAGCTCCTATGTACTGCACCTTAAGATCTTTATCTAGTAAAAATACGTGTGGAGTCTTAGTAGCACCATACTTAGGAAAGACTTGCTGTCCATCATCAAATAGGTAGTCGAATTTAAACCCTTTCTCCTCAGCTCTTAATTTCATATTCTCAAAGTTGTCTGAAGGATACGACACAGGATCGTTCGGATTAATAGCTATCACCGGATAGTCTTCTCCATACTTAGCATGTAGAGCTATTATTCTATCTTCATAAGCCACTGAGTACGGGCAGTGATTGCACGTGAAAATCACCACAAATCCGTTAGCATCTTCATAATCTGCCAGGCTGTGCTCCTGATCATCTACTCCCATAAGTGAGAAGTCCTCCGCAGTATCACCTACTTGATACCCATTTGTGCTTAGCGTAGCCGCTCCTAGAGCTACTGTGCATAAAAGTCCTAAAATTATCTTTTTCATGTTATTTGGATTTTAATATATCTTCTTCTAACTCTTTATATGACTCGTACGATTTCTCGTAGAAGTATCGTTTACTATTTTTCATAACTAATGTAGCAGGTATAGCTCCACTCCATGTACTATCTACTAAGTCTATCCATTCACTCGCTTTGCCATCTGCTAGCACCACTACTTCACTTTCTATTTCTTTCTTAGCTATGAGCGGTATCACACTACTTTCTACTTTAGACTTAAAGTCTAGACTAACCAGTACAACCTTAAAAGGTTTATCCTTATGAGCAGCCCTCAGTTGCTCAAAGTACGGCAACTCCTTCACACACGGAGCACACCACGTCGCCCAAAAATTGATAACATAGGTGGTATCACTGCTTAGATTAAGCAAATAATCAGACTCAAACTCTGAAAATTTATCATAAACCTTCACTGTATTGGTCTGCACAGTACGACTACTAAATCCGAGGACTACTGATAATATTAACCATTTCATTTATCTATTTGACTACGTATATGCTGCAAGTATTCTTTTTATCTGAGAATATATCTGTCTCCATAAAGTAATACTCTAAAAACTGCTATAATTAAATCTTCTTCGTTGTCTTGTAAGTGATTCAAACTCTGGCTCGTCACTGACTCTGTAGCGTTTTCTTTTCTCCATCAGATAAGTACGTACAGCTTTTTTTAGTTGGAGTGATTCATCCTCATACTTATTGAAACCTATGTCTTCATCAAACTCGTATGTATATCGCTCTATTTCAGCTATAGCAGTATCTATGGGACCTAAGTAACCGTATACCCAATCTTCCTCTTTTTCCTTGTGCTTATAAAAATAAAGATAACCAGAGTCTGCTCCTCGCTCCACCCAGTGCTTCTCTACAAAAACGAGACTATCCCTATACTGATTTATACGAGCCTTCTGTGCATATAGTGAGATGACTATACTATCTTGATTATACTTCTTGGGGAATAGATCCAATCTCTCCATTCTTTTCAAGCGTTGATACAATACTATTCTATCATTTTTATTGGCAGAGAGTTTTTCCCAAGTGTCAGGGGCTAGATCCTCTCCTTGGTGCAGCTTTACCAATGCCAGATCTATCTTAAATCCAGGAGAATTAATTTTTTCAGCTCTGTCAAAAAATTTCTTTGCTTTTGCAGTGTTTCTATGCTGTTCTAAGATAGTGGCATAGTACAGCAATATATCATCGTATCCATATAATGTAGAACGGCTTTCCTCTTTATAAAAGTCTGCACTTTGAGACGCTTCGCTCGCCTGCTGCCTTTTGGCTTCATTATTAGCTTCCCAAGCTATTTGCTTCAAGTACTTTTTATACATTTTAGGTTTAGCTATACCACTGTCTTGCATAGAAGCTAATATCTCGTATATCTTCTCCTTATACTCATCTAAGGAAGCAAGCATGAGCACCTCTGGATAGATCTCTTTAGAAAGTTCTAGGGAATCTCTGTACGAATAAAACATATTGGTAAGTGAGTATCCTCCGCCTCCCAAGGGAGTCTCTTCTGTGAGCATATTCACAAACATACGAGCAGATTTTTTGGAACGCTGAGCAGCAATGGCTTCTAGTATAGGTATCTGATACTGCACAGAGTCACCCACTTCTTTGATAGTCTTAGCCATAAAAGGTAAGATATCTGGGTGTTTCAGGTATCCTATTTTATCTAGTATACTCGCTCTATTTTCTAAGCTATGTTCACCACTCATATTTTGCGAATATGCCAGTATCATCTTAGGTACATCTTCATCCATAAACCCTATCTCATCAAATGACCCATGAGCTGCTTCTCTCGTGGTACTATCTTCAGCGACTAAATCCGCGAAGAACATATCTACTTTATTTTGAATCACTGGAGTACCCACACTAGTATCCCAAGGAGTGAGCGAGGTATAAAATTCATTTAGGAACTTGCTACGTGGCATCTTATAGTTATACTCGGAGAACAATGAATACAAAGCACCCTCTTTTATCATGTGCTTTACCAGTATATTTCTGCCTGAATTAGTATCTCCTACCTCTGCCTCCATAGTATAAACACCATTATTTTCGGTACGCTTATCCATTCTCACAAAGTATGTATTTTGTTTCATCTCCTTCAGGTAATCATTCCATATAGAATCCACCTCTTCTTCAAAATAGTACTTATGAAACCTGAAGAAGCGAGCATAGATAGTCTCATCTGACTCCTTACTGTAGTATACTGCAGTCTTAGTTTCTTCTAAGTGACTATCATCTTCCTCCTCGTTATCTCTGTAAAAATTATAGTAAGAGGTTTGCTCTGCCGGCACCTCTACATTAGTCACTACGTCAAATAAGCGTGCCGTATCGTGCTTTTGCTCAAAGGGTCTCCTGAAACTAAAAGGCAGGAGCTCCATACTATTCATAAACGCTTCTGCTTTTGCCTCCTCGGCGGTAAGTGCCACGAGTAGGTAGTACTGATTACCTACACATAAAGATTTCGTAAACAGATTTTTCATACCTTTTTTACCTACCGCAGAATAAGCTGTGTATCCTTGAAAACTATCTCGCTTTTGCTCAGTCATTTCATACTTGAACTGCTCGTGGAAGTATTTTGTAATCTGATGTACTTCAAAAGAATCTTCTTCCATAAACTCTAAGTCCATCAGACTCTTATTCATCACTGCATAATACCCGCCATCCTGATCATAACTTTGCACAGTCTTTTTCCAATATCCACGCGTAAAAGCATTATTCTCTGCTTCATACACAGAAGTACCTGGAAGATTAATTTTATATGCGGTATTTTTAGGAGAGAACTCTTCTCCATCTGCAGCATAAAAATGAATCTCTGAAAAGAACTTATCTACCTCAGGTCTTTGGACAAATTCCTTCTTTCCTGCTGCCTTAAAGATAATCAGCTCAATAGGAGTCACCATAATATGGTACCGCTGTACATCTCCCTTTTTGGTCCTGTTCAGTATATCATAACCCGGCACACCATCTATTTCTATTCTGTTCTTGCGTTCTATTTTACCTGGAATATTTTCAAAAAAGAGACTATCAAGCTTATCTAAATACTGATTTTGCGATAGCCCGTGAAGTAGAGCGAATGTGAACATACGAGTGACTACATACGTAGCACCGTTAGCCATATCTGGATAGGCCGCCATCATAGTATTACCTGCCTCTGGAAACTCGTAAAGAGGCCCTGGCATATAAGTACTAAAGCTCCCATCAAAAGAGATCTTTTTCGTAAACTCTTGTGTAATGAAGGTTTCTTCTAGTTTTTCTTTTACGCTATTGCCGTAGTCTGATTTAGCACCATCTACTGAAGTGACCGTGTATCCTTTTTCTCTAAGAAGGTTTATCATACCATAGCTATTCGCTAAGTGAGCCGCACCTACCCCAGCAAAAAGGGACTTGGTCTGCATGATAGAATCCATAGCATCTGCCATACCCGCATTACGATACGCGATTATAAGATCGTGGTTTATAGGCGTGCTCGCCATTCTGCTCATAGAATCTAGCAGATCCAGATTACCGAGTCTGTAGGCATTTTCCATTACTTCTCCGTATGGTTTGCCATCTAATAACTTACTAAGATCATGTTTTTTTCTCTCTGCTAGCTCCTTGAGGGCTTTTTTCTTTTTCTTATCATTCTCGGGTTTGGCTGCTAGCTCATTGAGCCTCATAGTATTCCCTAGTAGCTCTAGTCCTGTTATCTCCTTGCCTTGCTTTTTTCCTGCTTGAAAAATAAACAGGTCTAAGTAGGTGTCTTCCTGAAAATCAGCAGAATAATTACTGGTGCGATAGAGTAGTGAATTAAGTATCCCTAGCTCTGCTCCCAAAGCTGAACCTATGGAGTTATTCTCTGGCTGCTTTAACTCAAAGATAGATTTGTAAAAACCCTGCTGGCTATTGTTCTTTCGCATACTGAAGGCATTTCCCATATTATCAGCTACATAATAATCACTAGTCATAGTCTCCATCCATGTCTCTGGATTAATCTCTAAAGACACCACATCCACGCTCTCTATGGCCTTATAAAAAGAATCACTGAGGTGAAAAGCCACTTTATTACTGACGTGCATAGTACCATATAGATAACTTGGCTTCTCTAGACCATTGCCAGATATTTTCCAAAGTAGTCCTTGGTATTCTTGAGCCTGTGCTTGGCAACATCCCGCTATAAATAGTATGAGTAATACGTTAAGTTTTCTTTTCATAACTGCTGTCAAAAATATACATCCATATTTAACTTACAAAGTTCAATAACCTTAATTCAATAACACCTGAAATGAAGTATCGTTTACCATTATTACTTCAAAAAGAAACCTTAATAGCATTACCAAAATAAGGCGGATCAGCGACTTCACTGTGCTTTAACTTCTTATAAGTAAGCTTTCGTTTCACTTCTTGACGCAATACGCCTTGCCCTTTACCCACTATGAGATAAGCATGTCGTACACTCTTCTTTTTAGCATCTATGAGAAAATCCTCTAGAGCTTCTAGCTGTAGTCTAAGTTTTTCGGATGTAGGCAGTGATGCTTTAGTAGGATACAGATTCTCAAAATGAAGATCAAACTCTACTTTTCGTTCCTTTATTTGCTTAGCTTTAGACGATTGTGTCTTAGAACTAAATGAGGATGAGAAGTCACCCATCATCATTCTTCTAAGTATCTCTGGATTTATTTCTCCGTCATCATTCACACTTCAAAAGTAAGACGAACTAGTCACATTTAGGCTTAAAACTTAGTAGTAAGTGTAAGCATAATTCTAGTGTTTCTAAGACTAGAACTAGCCACATTAGACTCTGCACCTCTTACAGTGTACGGCACATATACATCTGAAGTCATCTCTCTAGATAGTCCAAAATCAAATGCCCATGATTTTTCTTGAAAACCAATCCCCCCGCTTACTATATTTCTTCGGTAATCACTCCCACTTTGTAACGGGGAACCTATACTCGCAAAGCCGCCACGAAGTCTAAAATCATTCATAGCGTACTCTCCTCCTATTTTAAAAGTAGTGGCTCTACCATACTTATTCGTAATCGTCTCATTCACTTGATCAAAAAAGGCATCATCACTGCTCAGATTCATAGTACTATAATCAGAGGTTTCTATCTCTGCACTTATGAGCCCTTTCTTACCAAAGATATATGCTCCCTGTAGTCCATACTTAGAAGGAGTCACCACAGTATAGCTGAATTCTTTATCTATGGTATTGAGGTCTTCTGAACTGCCATCATCATACAGTACAAATAGCTCATCACTGTATTTATCCGTGAGGCTCAGTAAAGTTGGCGTATGCATAGTACCTCCTATGCGTATATTTTTATTGGGTCGGAAGATTACTCCTAGCCTGCCACTAAATCCGCGACCGCTTGTCTCCAGATTACGAGTTAAGTCAAAAGAACTCCAATTGCCCGTAGTATTTGGATTATATATCTCAGAAAATACATTGGTCTCCATATAGTTTGCACGGTGTACATTGAGAGCTGCACCAAAGTACACTCTATGCTCATAATTACCCGCGAAGGCTAGGTTAAACTCACCTGAAGAACCTCTAGTAACAACCTTCCCAGATTGACCAATATCCCCGGCTACATTATCCATATTTGCAAAGTAATTTCCATTACTCGCAGAATCTATGAGGTAACCGTACCAAAACATATTTTCCATATAATAAAAGCCATCCGCCAGTTGTTCGTCATTGGCATCGAGCTGTGAGACATCTAATCCTTGTACATACTCTGCTACATAATTAGTGTATGAGTTGTTGCTTGTTCCTGTGTAACTTATATTCCTATTATAATCATTCGTTCTATTATACCCTATAGCCCAGTTAGTATTTACCCATCCTGTTTTTATTGGATTACCTCCTCGAGTTTTTACCTGAGCATTTACCAAATTAATACTATTAAACTGCCCGTTAAATAGGTTGGACTTTATCGAATTATTGAGATAGTCTGTTTCATTTTGCTTATTAGCTGTAGAGAGTGTCACATTAAAAGTACCTGTTCTGTATTGAGCTAATCCTGCTGGATTTACAAGGATAGAAGTTTGATCTGCCCCCATAGCACCTATGGCTCCCCCAAGACCTAACGCTCTGGCGGTAGATGCCGAAATATCCCCTTGACTAAATCTGAGTACATCTATGTCACTCTGAGCATTCGCTCCGGTTATAAGCAGGCCTAAAATGGCAGTACATATTATCTTTTTCATGGCTTTCCTTTTTATGTTCGTTTTACTATGCTATTCAGCAAGTAGATTTTAATACACTACAAAAACTACCTTCTTCTTCCTCCAGAGTTACCTCCACTGCTTCTGCTCGGAGATGCAGAGCGAGAAGGGCTGCTACTGCGGTTTGGACTAGCACTTCTGCTTCTGCTAGGAGCAGTGTATGTAGGTCTAGATGATCTATTCGGTGTCTTAGCTCTGCTTGGTGTATAGCTTCTAGTAGCAGGTCTAGTACTTCGGCTAGGTGTTGTTGCCCTTGGTCTAGTACTTCTGCTCGGTGTTGTTGCCCTTGGCCTAGTACTTCTACTTGGTGTTGTTGCCCTTGGTCTTGTACTTCTACTCGGTGTTGTTGCCCTTGGTGTTGTACTTCTACTCGGTGTTGTTGCCCTTGGCCTAGTACTTCTACTCGGTGTTGTTGCCCTTGGTGTTGTACTTCTACTCGGTGTTGTTGCCCTTGGCCTAGTACTTCTACTCGGTGTTATCGCCCTTGGTGTTGTACTTCTACTCGGTGTTGTTGCCCTTGGCCTAGTACTTCTACTCGGTGTTGTCGCCCTTGGTGTTGTACTTCTACTCGGTGTTGTTGCCCTTGGCCTAGTAATTCTACTCGGTGTTGTCGCCCTTGGTGTTCCCTCTGATATTCCAGTAGACGGTCTACTTGACGGATTAGCAACCCTTGCATCTCCTACTCCAGCAGCATTCACTTCAGCGGTACCTCCGCTTCCAGTAATTACCTTTTTCTGACCTCCTGGTCTTCTTGTGTTAACAGTACCACTTTGAGGTGTAGAAGTATTCCCTCCTACTCGCTGTCTTGGGCTATTTGCTGCTTTATTATACCTGTCAGATCTATGGTAATCTACACCTCCATTAGTATTACTTCCACCATTATTGGCATTACGGAATCCTCCGTTTCTACCCCAGCCATTATTAAATCCATTCCCCCATCGATTTCCGCCATTATTGTTAAATCCGTTTCCCCATTGGTTTCCACCATAGTATCCACCATTATTCCAGCCATTATTAAAACCACTTCCACGATATGGGTTACCACAAAATCCTCCACCGTAAAAGCCATTGTTCCAGCCATTATTAAAATTGCCTTGACCACCCCATCCGCCATTCCAAGCATACGGATTATGCCACCTGTTATTACCCCAGCCGTAACCAGCATTCCAGTTGTTATATCCTATACTCCATCCACCTCTTTGTCTAGCCCAATAATTATTGCCATTCCACGGACTGTTACCCCAGTTGTTAGCTGCGTACCAGCCATTGTTCCAACCGTTATTTCGGTTATTACTCCATCTGTTGTCTTGATTAGCATCTTGGTATCCTTCAGCATATCCATTTTCATATGAATACTCGAACTCTTCTCCTCTAAACCTACGGATTCTTCTCTCATAATCGGTTTCATCTACATCAGCATAGTCTGCTGTAGTTATGGCTTCTCTATCATTAGATAAACGTACAGGTTCCTGAGGTGTATATTTTTCTGGAGCAGGCTGTGGTGCTTTCTGTACAATAATTATATCATCTTCTGGAGTGTAATATACATCATCATAAGAAGAAGAAGTCATCCTATTACTGGTACAACTGGCTAGGAAAATGGTGGCGAGAGCGAGATACGTGTATAATTTCATAATGCTAAAATTTTAATTCAAACTAACGGTTTAATTTTGCCGTCATACTAATATATTCAAACAGCATACCAAGATAACAAATGGCATTCGAAAAAGTAACTCGCGAACAAGATTACAGCAAGTGGTACAACAATCTAGTGGAAGACGCAGGCTTAGCTCAGCACAGTAGTGTGCGTGGCTGCATGGTCATAAAACCCTACGGATACGCGATCTGGGAGAAAATGCAGTCCGAGCTAGACCGCAGATTTAAAGAAACAGGACACGAGAATGCCTACTTCCCCCTTTTTGTGCCAAAGAGTCTTTTTGAGGCGGAAGAAAAAAATGCCGAAGGGTTCGCCAAAGAATGTGCCGTAGTGACACATTATAGATTAGAAAATGATCCTGATAAACCAGGAAAACTACGTGTAGATCCTAAAGCGAAACTAGAAGAAGAACTTATCGTACGACCTACGAGTGAAGCTATCATCTGGAATACTTACAAAGGATGGATCCAAAGTTATAGAGACTTACCGCTGCTCATAAACCAGTGGGCAAACGTAGTACGCTGGGAAATGCGTACCCGCTTATTTCTGCGTACAGCAGAATTTCTGTGGCAAGAAGGGCATACTGCTCACGCCACCAAGCAAGAGGCAATAGCAGAAACAGACCAAATGGTCAACGTGTACGAAGAATTTTCACGTAACATACTCGCCATCCCTACTATCATGGGACATAAGACTGAGAGTGAGCGATTTGCAGGAGCAGAAGATACACTCTGTATAGAGGGACTCATGCAAGATGGTAAAGCCTTACAGATGGGAACTTCACACTTCTTAGGTCAAAACTTTGCCAAAGCATTTGACGTGAAATTCGCAAGTAAAGAAGGGAAACTAGAGCACGTGTGGGCTACTAGCTGGGGAGTAAGTACACGTCTAATGGGAGCACTTATCATGGCACACTCAGATGACCAAGGTCTAGTACTGCCTCCTAACCTAGCACCTATACAAGTAGTAATAGTGCCTATTTACAAAGGACTAGAGCAGCTAGACGCTGTAAGCGAAAAGATAGACCCTATCATCAAAAGCCTGAAAGCTAAAGGTATCAGTGTGAAATTTGACACGAGAGATACACATAAGCCAGGATTCAAATTTGCCGAGTGGGAACTAAAAGGAGTACCTGTACGCATAGCCATAGGAAATAGAGATCTCGAAAGCGGAACTGTGGAAGTAGCCCGTAGAGATACCAAAGAGAAGCAAAAAATGGAATTTATAGGATTAGAAGACAATATCTCTAACCTACTCGCGACTATGCAAGACGCCATCTTCAATAAGGCTCTAAACTACCGCAATGAACATACTACTGAGGTGAACTCTTGGGAAGAATTCCAAGAAGTGCTAGAAACCAAAACTGGTTTCATCTCTGCACACTGGGATGGTACCACAGAGTCTGAAGACAAAATACAACAAGCTACCAAAGCTACTATTCGTTGTATTCCTTTTGACAATCCACAAGAAGAAGGCGTATGCATCTTCTCTGGCAAGCCAAGTAAGGAAAGGGTGTTGTTTGCTAAAGCGTATTAGTCTTTGTCATCCAGAGCGGAGTCGAAGGGTGGACAAAGAGTGAGTATTGAGATGTGAGATATACTCCTCAATTCCAAGGATTTATGCTGTAGATTAGAAATTATTGTTCCAACTTGACTATTAATATATTTCTTGTTGGAATCTTTTTTGTTATCTTTCTGTCATATACAATATGACAAACAAGTACTCTTTTTCTTTAATAATTGCCTTTGCTCTTCTTGTGTTAGTTCAAGCTTGCAAGGATGATGAAGCTACTGAAATAGTTGCCACGGAGGATACTTTTGCAGATCTAAATTTTCCTTCTACACCTTTTGATTATGAGAATTTACAACTGCCAGGTCATTTCGTAAGCAACGAGTATCCAACTAATTTTACATTTCAATTCGCGGCAATAGAAAGCGATAATACACCTGCTGATAACCCAACTACCAATGAAGGTGTTTTGCTAGGTCGGGTTCTATTTTACGAGAAGAAACTAAGTGCCAATGGGACAATAGCCTGTGCTTCCTGTCATAAACAAGATAAGGGGTTTTCTGATGATGAAGTGCTTAGTCTTGGATTCCAAGGTGGAACTACCCGACGTCACTCTATGGGTCTTACCAATGCTCGGTTTTACCAAACTGGAAAATTCTTCTGGGATGAACGAGCTTCATCCTTGGAAGAACAAGTTTTAATGCCGTTTCAAGATGAGATAGAAATGGGAATGACCTTAGAACAGATTGTGCAAACGGTCAAAGATCAAACATACTCTATCCCACTCTTTAAGGATGCTTTTGGAGACGAAACCATTAATTCAGACCGAATAGCAAAAGCTTTAGCACAGTTTGTTCGTAGCCTAGTTAGCGTAAATGCAAAATATGATCAAGGAAGAGCATTAGTAAATTCTCCATTGGTAGATTTTCCAAATTTTACTGATGAAGAAAACTTAGGTAAGCGACTTTTTAATGCTCGAAATCTGGTTGCACCGTCCTGTAACAGCTGTCATTTAAGCGAAGCCTTCGTAGGTCCTTTACTTGCACCAAATGGAACAACCACTGGTACAAATAATGGTCTTGATGCTTCTTCCACTGATGACCAAGGAATTTTTGAATCATCAGGGATAAATGGTCATCGCGGAAAATTCAAAGTTCCATCGCTAAGAAATGTTGCTTTAAGAGCACCTTATATGCATGATGGTAGATTCAGCAATCTAGAAGAGGTTATTGACCATTATAGTACTGGAATACAAAATCATCCAACGCTGCAGCCTTTTTTAAGAGAATAGAATGGAGACGCTATTAAATATAACTTTATGGATGAAGAAAAAGCAGCTTTAATTGCTTTTCTGGAAACACTAACAGACGAGGAATTTTTGTCAGCCGAAAAATTCAGTGACCCATTTAAATAGATAAGAACTTACAGAATATTTGGAACATTATTAGACCAAACTACTGTCATCATTCCTCCCACACATACTTAAACAGCACTACAGATAGTACGAGCTGCATTACAAGCAGAAGACCTAATACTGCCCAGTCCTGCCAAAAAACTTGATGACTAATCGGAGATAGTGCTCGACTTGCAGATTTCAGACTCACCAATAAACTAGGGATCAGAAGTGGTAAACTTAGTATCATAGCTACCAAACTACTGTTCTTTGCTCCGAGAGCTAAAGCTGAATTAAACGTAAATACAGCAGAATTACACAAGGTAAAAAGCAATGCTGTGATGATATACTCCCAGAAATGCGGGATAGTTTGCGGTAGCCAAAAAGACATTAGAGCTGTGAGTATTAACAAGAAAAAAGCATTCACCAAAAACTGATATAGTATCTTGGACACGATAATAGCTCTGCTGTCTACCAGGAACTTATAATACAGTAGACTGCCTTTGTTTTCCATCAGGAAACTACGCCCTATATTTTGCACCACACCAAAGATAAGGACCACATAAAAGAGGCTGTGCCATACCTGATTACTTGCTTCTCGCTGTATGGTATAGATGATAAACACCGAGACTACCAGCAATAACACGAGTGACCAAAGAGCATACTTATTTTTGAGCTCCATTTTGAGCTCTTTTAGAAATAGTTGTTTTATCTGCTTAATAAGTACAGTTTGCATAAATTTGCGGACGCAAAAGTACATTTAATGTTATACCAATTACAGAACTTATCAGCAGAAGAGCAAACACTCGTGCAAAGATCACCAATCTGGGTGACCCTACTTATAGCGTGTGCAGACCACGATATAGAGGAGAGTGAAATAGATAGAGCCAAAGAGATCATACATATCAAATCATTAGCCATACAAAACGATGTGAAAAATCTTTATAAGAATTTGGACCAGCATGTCGATGAAGAGATAGATTTCGCACTCAAGTCACTATCCTCAGATGGTAAAGAGAGGCTTGCATTCCTAGAGCAACACATTGCTAAGCTAAATGATATATTTCCCAAACTAGACCAGACGTATGCAGTACAATTGCACAAAAGCCTAATTAGTTTAGCTACATCCGTAGCTAAGTCTGATGGTGGCATCTTTGGTATCCGCAGAATAAATGCTGACGAGGCTAAATACATTCACCTACCAATGCTCCAAAAGCCTTGAAAAAAATCTTAATAGCAAACCGTGGCGAGATCGCCGTAAGAGTGATAAAAACTTGTCGCAGGATGGGTATTTCCACAGTGGCTATTTACTCAGAAGCAGACCGAGACTCTAAGCATGTACAGCTAGCCGATGAGGCTTTCTGTGTAGGACCACCGGCCAGTGCAGAGAGTTATCTGCGAGCAGATAAAATAATACAAATTTGTAAAGAAAATGCCGTTGATGGAGTACATCCGGGCTACGGTTTCTTATCAGAAAATGCCAGCTTTGTGAAAGCAGTGACCGATGCAGGCATCACGTTCATAGGACCTAGCCCCGAAGCTATAGATCTTATGGGAAGTAAAATAGCCAGTAAGCAAGCTGTAGAAAAATACGGAGTGCCATTGGTACCAGGTATTAATCACGCAGTAGAGGATATCACTGAAGCCGCAGATGTAGCCGATCAAATAGGTTATCCTGTACTGGTAAAAGCAAGTGCTGGTGGTGGTGGAAAAGGGATGCGTATAGTACAAGAGCCCAAAGACCTAGAAAGCCAAATGAGAACTGCACAGAGTGAAGCTCAAAGTGCTTTTGGTGATAGATCGGTTTTTATAGAAAAATTCGTAACTAAACCTCGTCACATTGAGATACAGCTGATAGCTGACAATCACGGAAGCGTAGTATATCTGCTGGAGCGTGAATGCTCTATACAGCGAAGACATCAGAAACTAGTGGAGGAAGCACCAAGTGCTGTACTTACGGATGCCCTCAGAAAAGAAATGGGTGAGGCTGCTGTAAACGTAGCTAAAGCATGCAACTATTCCGGAGCAGGAACGGTAGAGTTTTTACTAGATGCAGATCTTAAGTTTTATTTCTTAGAAATGAATACCCGTCTGCAAGTAGAGCATCCAGTAACTGAACTTATCACGGGTCTAGACTTAGTAGAAGAACAAATAAAAGTAGCTCGAGGCGAGAAACTAGACTACGTACAAGACGATATAAAAGCTCACGGCCACGCCATAGAGCTGCGTCTTACTGCTGAAGAATCTGAGAATGGATTTATACCGGCCATAGGATCTATAGACAAGTATGATCCGCCTCAGCACGAGTGGGTACGATTAGACGATTTTGTGTACGAAGGGTATGAGATTCCTATCTACTATGATAACATGTTTGCTAAGCTAATCGTATGGGGAGAAGATCGTACGCAAGCAATACAGCGAATGATTATCGCTTGTAATGAGTTCACCATAGAAGGCGTGCCTACTACGCTAGATTTCGGGAGATTTGTAATGCAACACCCTAAGTTTGTAGAAGGAGATTTCGACACCAATTTCATAGCTCAGTACTACACCCCAGAAGGCCGTGCAGAGCAAGATGCCGATATAAATAAAGCTGCTGCTCTATTCACTTACTTAGAGTTCAATGAACACAAAGTAGTCAAGGTAGCGGAGCATACTTCAAGTAACTGGAGGAAACGGAATGGGTAGGTCCTGAGTTTAAACCTAAGGCTAAGGTTAATGAGTGAAAAATCATTACCTTCAAAATAAGGAGTCAGGCTTAAAGGATAAAATACTGAATGCTATCGATTTTCTTATTGAAAATCAAGACGAATAGTCTCTATTCAAAGTAGAAGCGGCTCTTCATGCAATAGCCAAAACACTTCAATATAAAAAAGCACCCAACTTCTTACTGTGTAATACCTCACAAATAGTGCACTGATAGCAGAAGACAATTACATTAAAGGTGAGTACCTTTCCTCAAGAAGAGCTAAGGAAAGACCTTAAAGATTGTCTGTAATTAGCAACTATGGACATAAAAATATTCTTATTGTATATTTTATCGTTTTTTAAATTAATAGAATTTAAGTCCTCCTATATTCGCTCCTACCTTGAACAAACGAATAGCTCAAACTACCAATATCTCAGAGAAGCAAGTAACTGCTGTACTCAACCTCCTCCATGATGGAGCTACCATACCATTCATAGCTCGCTATAGAAAAGAAGCAACCGGCAGCTTAGATGAAGTAGCCATAGAAAAGATAGATAATGAGCAAAAGAAACTCATAGAAATAGACAAGCGAAAAACTTCTATTCTGGATAGGTTAGAGGAATTAAAAGTGGATAAACCCAATCTGATAGATCAGATAAAAAACTGCTACAATCCCAAGGAACTAGAAGACCTATATCTCCCCTATAAGCAAAAAAGAAAAACCAAAGCTACTACAGCTCGGGACCAAGGATTAGAGCCATTAGCTAAAATCATAATGAGTCAAAAGCAAAACGACATTATGAGTCAGTCCCAGCGATATGCTCGCAATGGCCTAACTGCTGACAATGCTCTGGAAGGTGCTCGCCATATCATAGCAGAATGGGTAAGTGAGAGCTCTGCTGCCCGAAACACAATCAGAACCAGCTATGAAAGACACGCCACACTGATCTGCAAAGTAGATAAGAAAAAAACCGCTGATGCTCAGAAGTACAAAGATTATTTTGACTTCTCACAAAGTGTAAATCGGCTGCCGAGCCATAGACTGCTAGCCATACTGCGTGCTGAGAAAGAAGGGCTGCTCAAAGTCAAGATAGAAATAGATACAGAAAGAGCTCTGGAAAGACTAGAACGTATCTTCATTCGGTCTACGGCAGATGCTGCTGAGCATATAAGATTAGCAATAAAGGATAGCTACACGCGGCTCCTAACTCCTAGTATAGAAACAGAAATACGTAAGGACGCTAAAGAAAAAGCAGATTTAGAAGCTATAGGGATATTTGTAAATAATCTAACTCAGCTACTAATGGCTGCACCACTAGGCAGCAAACCTATACTGCCATTGGACCCAGGATTTAGATCCGGATGCAAGCTCACTTGCTTAGATGCTCAGAGTAACCTCGTACATCATAGTACTATCTATCCCCATCAGCCCCAGAACAAATCAGAGGACGCACGCCACCGAATAGAGAGCTTGATTAAGAAATACAGCATAGAAGCCATAGCTATAGGAAATGGAACTGCAGGAAGAGAAACCGAGCAGTTTATAAAGAGCTTTCTACCAGAAGATAGTGCGATCGAAGTTTACCTAATTAGTGAGGCTGGAGCATCTATCTACTCCGCGAGTGAGGCGGCTAGAGAAGAGTTCCCTGACTTAGACCTAACAGTGCGTGGTTCTATATCTATAGGTCGCAGACTAATAGACCCGCTGGCAGAATTAGTAAAGATAGATCCTAAAAGCATAGGTGTGGGCCAGTACCAGCATGATGTAGACCAGAATAAACTCAAGGCAAGTTTAGATAACGTTGTGAGTTTTGCTGTGAATAAAGTAGGAGTAAACGTGAACACCGCAAGTAAGCACTTGCTACAGCACGTAGCAGGGCTAGGACCTAAACTCGCTCAAAATGTGGTAGATCACAGAAACGCTAACGGGCCATTCAAGAGTATAGAATCCATCAAAAAAGTGAAAGGATATGGAGCAAAGGCCTTTGAACAGTCTGCTGGATTTCTAAGAGTACTGGGCGGCAGTAATCCACTAGACACCAGTGCTGTGCACCCAGAGAGCTATAGCTTAGTGCAGAAAATAGCCAGTAAAAGCAATCTTGATCTGAAAGAACTCATAGGAAATGAGAATGTGGTAAAAGAAATAATACTTCTAGATTTTGTAACGGAAACAGTAGGCCTCCCTACACTTCAAGATATCATAACAGAGCTCAAAAAACCTGGACTAGATCCTCGTGGAGCTGCCCATACTATGGAGTTTGATGATAGAATACGAGATATCAAAGACATACGGATAGGTATGCGACTACCAGGCAAGGTGAGCAATCTCACTAAGTTTGGGGCATTTGTAGATATAGGTATAAAAGAGAATGGGCTTATTCACATCTCAGAGATTTCTGATAAACGAATAGCCGACCCTGCCGAAGTGCTAAGCCTAGACCAAGCAGTAACTGCTAGAGTTATTGAAGTAGACCTTGAGCGTAAGCGAATAGCTTTGAGCTTGAAAGATTAAATTTAAATTTAAATTTAATCTTTATCACTTACAAAAGAGAGTTTAAACTTGGTTATAGTTCGCTGTAGCGAATGAATTTACAAAAGCTACCTTTGCGGACGCTCATGGAGTCATTCGAAGAATTAAACATAAACCGCCAACTACTCAATGCCATAGCTGATCTTGGTTTTGAAAAACCAACACCTATACAAGAAGAAGCATTCCCTGTGGGCATGTCTGGTCAAAATATAGTAGGTATAGCACAGACAGGTACGGGTAAGACCTTGGCTTATATGCTGCCTATATTACAACAGCTTAAGTTCAGCAAAGACTATAAACCAAGGGTAATCATTCTTGTACCTACACGAGAGCTCGTAGTGCAAGTGGTAGAACAGATAGAACTATTTGCATCCTATATGAGTCTTCGTATACTTGGCGTATATGGTGGGGTGAATATCAAAACTCAAATGAGTGCCATCACTCAAGGAGTAGATATAGTAGTAGGAACACCAGGAAGACTATATGACTTAGCTGCTAATCGATCTCTTCTACTACAAGATGTAAAAAAACTGGTAATAGATGAAGTAGATGTAATGCTAGATCTCGGCTTTCGCTTTCAACTGAATAATATCTTTGAATTGCTCCCTGTCAAAAGACAAAACATTATGTTTTCAGCTACTATGACTGAAGATGTAGAAATACTCATCAATGAAAACTTCATAAAACCTGAGTTCATAGCCATAGCATTAAGTGGTACTCCGTTAGATAATATACATCAGAGTTGCTATCCAGTAGAAAACTTCTATACCAAGGTAAATCTGCTTAGCCACCTACTAGAGGATACCGAAACTTACCAAAAAATACTGATATTCATAGACAGTAAGAAAAATGCCGATCGTCTTTATGAAGCACTAGAAGAAATTTTATGGGGGCAGATAGTAGTCATACACTCCAATAAAAGTCAGAACAATAGACTAGCAGCTATAGAAAGATTTAATGATAATAATGCTCGCATCCTGATAGCTACAGATGTAATGGCTCGTGGTTTAGATATAGATGATATCACACATGTTATCAATTTTGATACACCAAAATTTCCAGAGAACTATATGCACCGTATAGGACGTACGGGTAGAGCAGAGAAGATGGGACACTCCCTATTATTCTATACCGAAAAAGAAAAAGACTGGAAAAAAGAGATAGAAAAGATGATGGAGTACGATATTCCTCTTATATCATTTCCAGAAGAAGTAAAAATCAGTAAGGAGCTCACCATAGACGAACAGCCCCGAATCATAGAAAAAAATCCTCATAAAAAGAGAACACACGAAGCAGGTCCCTCTTTTCACGAGAAAAAAGACAAGAATAAGAAAGAATTCAATCTAGGTGGTGGTCAGAAAATCAAGATAAAAAAGGCGAAAAAGTATAAAAGCCCAATATCTAGAGGTCAAAAACCCATAGGCAAAGGGAAGTAGCTAATTTATTCATTAGCAGTATTTTACGATGATATTCTCATGGTAGCACAACTAAATTGATACAATTTAATGAACGAATCAAAAATAAAAGCACCAAAATCAATATATCAGTCTACCTTTGCACTTTAATTATATAATACCATGAATAAAGGAACAGTAAAATTCTTCAACGATGAGAAAGGCTTCGGTTTTATCACACCAGAAGACGGAAGTAAAGATGTATTTGTACACAAAACAGGTACAAGAACTAGAATCAACGAGGGAGACCAAGTAAGCTACGATGTAGAAGACGGTCAAAAAGGCCCAAGTGCAGTAAATGTAGATTTAGTATAAGCATTTACTAATAAAATTTTTACAATGGAAAGTCTCGCTTCGGCGGGACTTTTTTTATGCTCTTTCGGTAAATTTTTATTTTAAAGAAAATAAAAACACTCAAGAGGACAACAGTCTACCATTGCCCGAGATGGCAGTAAACCGTTCTTATTTTAAAAAAAATAAAAGCACACAAGAGGACAACAGTGTACCATTACCCGATGCGGCAATAAAGCATTTTTATTTTAAAAAAAATAAAAGCACGCAAGAGGACAACAGTGTACCATTGCCCGATATGGCAGTAAAGCATTTTTATTTTAAAAAAAATAAGAACACTCAAGAGGACAAAGGAGCAAACCACACCCTCCTTGAAACCCCACCTATCAAAAGAGGAAGCAAACTATTCTGATTTAAAAATCAGAACACTCAAGAAGACAAAAAGCCCTAATTTTGACACCCAGTGAAGCGTAACGAAGATAACGAACAGGAACAACCCAATAACCCACTCCACGGCATGAAGCTAAAGGAAGTGCTTGAGTTTTTAGTATCCTACTATGGCTGGGAGGGACTGGGAGAGCGTATAGCTATCAATTGTTTCTTGAGTAATCCAAGTATGGGCAGTAGCTTGAAGTTTCTCAGACGAACTCCATGGGCCAGAGAGAAGGTAGAGAAGCTCTATTTAACCAGCATTCCTAAATTTTAATGTAATATGGCATCCGTATTCGGACATAGCTTAGCTGCCATAGCATTGGGCAAGACATTCTCTGAAGAACTCAGAAAACCCAAGTTTTGGGTGCTGGGTATCCTGTGCTCCATAGCACCTGATGCAGATATTTTGGGTTTCAGATTCGGCATTCCTTATGGTTCGTTTTGGGGACACCGAGGATTCACGCACTCATTCTTCTTTGCTGTACTCTTTGGAGTAGCTATTACTTTTCTCTTTTACACAAACAAAAGACCCGTACTTTCACTCTACTTTGCTATGTGCACCGCATCTCACTCTCTGCTAGATGCTATGACCACTGGTGGACTAGGAGTAGCATTCTTTTCACCCTTCGAAAATGCTAGATACTTTCTACCTTGGAGACCCATACAAGTATCTCCTATGGGGTTTAAAAAATTCTTTAGCGAATGGGGATTGGGGGTTATAAAAAGTGAATTGATTTGGATAGGAATTCCGTTTGTACTAATGCTAGTTGCCATAAAGTTAGTGCAGCAAGCCATTAAATAAACATGCGACTATTGTTTTTCATATCATTCTTTATAGTGCACCTCTCGAGTTGGGGACAAGTGACTATGGAAATAGACCACGGTTTAAATCCGAAAATTAAAATTTCAATAGACGGAGATTGCAATCTAAACCAAGCTGAATCTTGGAAGTGGTTTAATAAATTTCATGAAGCTACAAGTAGAAGTCGATTACTCTCACTTGTAGAAAGTGAAAATCCACAATTACTGTGTTATTCTTTTGCCTCACTTGTGAAAAAAAAAGACTCTTCTTGCTTTAGAATACTAAGTAATAATCTAAGCAATCAATACACAATGTCTAGCGACAGTTGTGTTATAAATCTGTTCAGCGTACGGGATGTTTTATTAACACAATTCTATGAACACATTGATTATTTCAGCTATATCCAAAAAGATCAAATTGATAGTACCCTACTTTTTTCAAATTTCTATGGAAACGATTTTTCAAATTCCTACGATCCAACTTTACAGGCTAATGCTGTAGCCGACATTACTGACAAGCCAAGTTACTACAATAGAATTGAAAAATTAGCAATTGAGGGTAAGATTAAGACAGCCATTATACCTCTAGCAAAATATCAAAAACAGAAAGATATATCAATTATTCTAAATGCTTCTGACAGTTATTTTGACAAGCAAATCAAGCTCCGAGCAATTTCCTATTTTCCTGACACCGCATTTTACGCATACTTGAAAAACACGTATACAGAATTACTTCTTGACAAAAATGCAGATGAGATATTACTAAGCCCATTATACAAATGTTTATCAAATTATGAAAGCTCAGAAACAACAAGTCTCTTTCTAGAGAGTCTAGAACTCAATAAATTTGAATACAAAATAGCTCTATATGATGCCATCCTAGAAAAACCTTATTTCAAATCTGTACTAGATCAAATACACTTTAACGAATAATAATGAAAGCTGTACCAATCACACGTATAAAAAAAGAGCTGCAGCACCTTAGCCAAGAGGAGCTTATGGAGATAGTGCTGCGTGTAGGCAAGTACAAAGTAGAGAACAAAGAATTTCTGACGTACCTCCTCTTTGAAGCAGGAGATGAAGATGGATATATAGATGTAGTAAAGGAGTACATAGATGAGCAGTTTGAGTACATCAATCAGCAGAATTATTATTTCATAAAAAAGAGTGTTCGTAAGATTCTACGTACCATAAAGAAATACGTTAAGTTTTCTAAGAAGCCCGAAACAGAGGCTGCACTCTTAATTCATTTTTGCCGAAAGCTTAAGAACATGGATCCTTCTTATATCTACAATACAGTGCTGGTGAACATGTTTGACAGGCAACTCAGCTTAGCAGAAAAAACCATAGGCAAGATGCATGAAGATCTTCAGTATGATTACAAACTAGAGTTAGAAGAAATGTTCTAACCAGTCTAACTACTTGGTTTGAAAGCCCTTATTTTTCAACCTCCTTTAGCTCCGCTATCTTGATTTTGAAAGCAGCAAAAATCAAAGTCATAAACGGACTGAGATAATTAAAAATAGCATACATGAAATACTCTGACACATCCACTTGTAGCACACCACTTTGGTATGCACCGCACGTATTCCAAGGTATAAGAGCAGAGGTCACCGTGCCACTATCTTCTAGTGTTCTACTCAGGTTTTCAGGAGCTAACCCTTTGTCTTTATATGCTTTTTCAAACATCTTGCCGGGTACAACGATAGCTAGATACTGATCACTAGCAGTCAGATTTAAAGCTAAGCAACTGGCTACAGTACTGGCAAATAAGCCAAAAATAGAACTGGCTAAACTAAGTAAAGCTTGACTAATGCGTGCCAATGCACCTATAGCCTCCATTACTCCGCCAAACACCATGGCACAGATGATAAGCCAAATGGTACCAAGCATTCCACTCATCCCTCCAGCAGAAAAAAGATCATTTAACTTATCACTACTCGTTTCTACTTCGGCACCTGTAGTAATAGCAGTCATGAGCTGCCTGTAAATATCACTTATACCCCCAGATATGATTTCCGGTTGAAAAATAACAGCAGCAATACAGCCTAACAATGTACCCACTAGTAATGCGATAAGCGGTTGTACCTTTTTAATAATAAGACCTATCACGATGACAGGAACTAGAAAAAGCCAAGGAGTAATTACAAATTTCTCTGTGATAGCTTCTAATAATACCTCGGTACCCTCTACCTCGCCTACCTCATACGTGAAACTAAAAATAGAAAACACAATAAGCGTAATAATAATAGTAGGCACAGTAGTGTATGCCATGTACTTGATATGCGTAAAAAGATTTGTACCCGCCATAGCCGCAGCGAGATTAGTTGTATCACTCAGCGGGCTCATCTTATCTCCAAAATATGCTCCACTGATAACAGCACCTGCCACCATACCTGCGGGAAGACCTATGGCTTCCCCAATGGCTACTAGAGCAATGCCAATGGTAGCACTCGTAGTCCAAGAGCTACCAGTAGCTATAGATATTAACGCACTTATAATAACTGCTGTCGGCAAAAAAATGGTAGGATTGATAAGCTTAATTCCGTAAAATATCATAGCTGGAATAACTCCGCTCACTAACCAGGCCGCTGCTAGGGAACCCACGAAAAGTAAAATAAGTATAGCACCACTTACTGATTTAAGATTACTCCCTACATTATCCATCATAGTCTCAAAAGTTACTTTATTAAAAAAGCCAACTATTACTGCTACTGCAGCTCCTAAGAGTAAGACAAACTGATTACTACCAGAGATAGCGTCATCCTTAAAAACATACACGTTATACGCTAGCATAGCTACCAGAGCTATTACAGGGATAAGTGCCTTCCATATATTAAGTTGTTGATTTTGTTTGATTATCTTCTCTGACATCGGTTTTCAAAGCAAAGCATTTTTTTTCTAAAGCGGCCAACATCTTAAAAATAGTTGCGAACTGAAAACTAGAATTATAAAAGACCCTAGTTGCATAGTAGCACAAGAAGGCAGTAACTAGCATTAAAATACCAGTTTTTTTCTAGGAGCAGAAAACAAAAAACAACATAATTTAAACACCCAAAAAGTTAGAATGTAAAACATTTAAAAGACTGAAAAGTCTACATAAACCTTTCAATTGTAGAAATGCTTCTGGTTTTCAATAAAGATGATTTAAGATATAGAAAATATTAAACTTAAGTACCTTACTATTAATAATTACAAGGAACTTAAATCTACCATGCAAGACTCTTTTACAGATATCACTTATGTCAGACGTAGATATCCATTTGCTGATAGAATTACGCCAGTTTGGAACCCTCAAAGACAAAAGGAAAGATTTATTTGAATTAAAAAATAAGTAATCTTCTCGCTCAGATTACTACATATTTTGTGTATAGTAGTTGAAGTCTTTGAGCACCGTAGAGATGAATAACCTAGGAGAAGTAGTACTTTTTATATTCATAACAGACTCTAGTTTAGCTACCAGCTTATTGATAAGCTGAGTATCATTTATTTTTATAGCATTCTCGTACGTCTCCTTAATGATGCGAGCATCATTATCACTGAGTCTTAGTACCTGACTATACTGCGGTACGTAATCCTCAGACACTTCTTTGAGTATCGTGATATTTATACTTTGCTTCACCTTAGACTGTATCACAGCCGTACCTGCGACTAGATCACCTATACGCTGCCCTCTTTTATTGCGAGCGATAGTAATGATAGCTACTAAACCAAGCATGTATATGGATAAAAATTGACCTACGAAACTTCCAAAACTGATAGCTACTATGGTAATAAAATAGATGTCTACCATTCTAAAAATCCACCGTACAAAGAACTCAACAAAACTGGGTTGGAAACCATCAATCTTTACCACCTTAAGCTTTACCAGAAACTTACCTATAGTGTAACCCCCTGATGCAGTCTCACTTACCAATGTATAAAAGAGTATAGGCAGAGAAAGCACCGAAACCAGTCCCCAAGAAATACGCCCACTATCTTGCTCTAACTCATCGGCTATATCGAGATTAAATGTACTAAATACATATATAATCGATACTACATAAATCAATAAAATAATGAGGTCTATGAAATATGCTACTATTCGTTTACCTAAAGTATCCGCAGCAAATGAAAGCTTTGTATTAAAATTTGTTTTTACGTTTAACTTTGCCATATCAATTTAAAAAATGAAAACCGCTAATTGAGAGAAGTTTCATTCATAAAGCAAAATAAAGCGAAATGGTTAGAGTTCGAAAATTATCTTTACCACAATAAGCCGCTGCAACCTGATAGGCTGTCAGATCTTTTTGTACAACTTAATAATGACTTAGCGTACGCACAGACCTACTATCCTAAGAGTAAGGTGAATGTATACCTAAATGCTTTATCTACCAACGCGTATCTACGCATGGTAAAACCCAAAACAGCCTATGGCAGTATAGCACACTTTTGGAGAGAAGACGTACCCATTATTACTTACAAATACAGAAAATACATCTACTTCACCTTTACTATTTTCATTCTACTTTTTAGCATAGGGACTATCTCTGCTCTGTATGATGAAGCATTCATACGCTCTATACTGGGAGATAATTATGTAGATAGCACTATGGAAAATATCGCAAATGGAGACCCTGCAGCTATATATACCAATAATACTACGTTAGGAGACATCGGTAGTTTCTTAGGAATCACTATCAATAATATACGTGTAGGCCTACTCATGTATATCAGCGGCATCACACTAGGTATAGGCACACTCAAAATTTTATTTTCTAATAGCATGATGCTAGGTGCATTTCTCACTATGTTTCACGAAGCAAATGTGCTAGGCACTTCTCTCACTGCTATATGGATTCACGGAGCTATGGAAATTTTCGGAATAGTAATAGAAGCAGCTGCTGGTTTCATACTTGGTTTAGCATGGTTATTCCCCGGCTCACTTACTCGCAGACAGGCATTTATGCAAAGTGGGAAGGACTCGCTGATGATCGTCTTGAGTACTATACCTTTTACCATAGCCGCTGGTCTTTTAGAAGGATTTGTCACCCAATTGTATAATGATATGCCAAATGCAATGGCACTTACCATCATATTTGGCACACTATCGCTTATCAGCTATTACTACCTGATTTATCCAATAAGACATCACGCACGTAGACCAGAAGTTCACACATTTCACGAGATGCTACATGAGGAGCTATAGACTTAAAGTACTATATCTTTTTATCATACTCTGCACTAGTATGTGGACTGTAGCTCAGTGGGATCAAGATCAAATAAACTATCAAGATGAGATTCGTCTGGATCAAAAACAAAACATTGTCACCCAGGAATACAATGCCCCTATAGCTAAAGGAAACTCAGATTTAAAATCGAGATACAAAGGAAATTCATTTAAATATAATGACTACCAGCCACCCGTGCGTAAGCCTCGCACTGCCAAAAGAGTAGATGTCACAGGAGGTTTAGGCATTGTATTTAAAATATTGTTAGTGCTCGCAGGACTCTTCTTGCTCTATATACTTTACCGCGTTTTATCTGATTTTAAATACGCAAAAAAGAACGGCCTGAATAGTGTAGAAGCTAACCCAATACGTCAATCTACGGACGGTTTAGAAGAGGAGATAGATACAGAGAGCTTGACTTTTCTTATACAAGACGCTAAAAGCAGCGGTAACTATACGCTTGCTATTCGTTATTATTTTCTATTATATCTAGAAAAACTACAGGAAAATAACGTGCTGATTTATCATAGAGAAAAGACCAATAGTGACTACTTAAGTGAAATTAAGGATACAGAGCGAAGTACACAGTTTCTTAAGATTTCCTACCTTTTTGAGTACGCTTGGTATGGAAAAAAACCTATTGACGAGAGTGCTTTTGCAGAGATAGAAGCTGTATTCAAAGAGCAAATAAGTGTCGTAAAATGATGCGAACTATCTACATATCGATCATTTTATTGATGCTGTCAGCTTGTGATCCGCAAGAGAACGCGACTGACTGGCGTCTCCACTATGAGTCACAATATAAAGCTCCATATGGCACCTATGTACTCAGTCAAGAGTTAGAATACATATATCCCAATAGCACTACAGAGGTAATAAAGGAGAGAACATCAGATCATCTGCAATCTTATGATGAGTATGAATACAGTTCATACATCTATATCAATGAGCTATTTTACCCTGACTCTCTTACTCAAGTCAGACTACTAAATTTTACGCAATATGAAAATAGCCTATTTATAGCTACTAGAAATTTTGATGCACCGTTATTTAAGCCCTATAAAATAGAAACTGCAAGTACTAATGTGAATACAGCAAAACTGAAGCTCAACTATGCCAGTGAAAATGGGCGTAGCTATACCATAGATAATAAGGTAAAACAACTCAGCTACTTTACCAGCGTACCTAATGGAGCACGTGTACTTGGAACCATAGAAGTAAATGGTATCGCAGAACCTAACTTCATAGAATTAGGCATCAATGATGCAGATCAAAAAATACTCCTTCACAGTAATCCACTCTTTTTTACGAATTACCACATGCTACACTCCACTGATGGACAGTATGCAGTGCAAGCTATGGCTCAACTTAACTATACCAGCTACTTCCTCTGGGATGGATATGGCACAGAGCGTAGATACACGACTCCACCTCAAGATGGTAGTGTATGGGATACCCTTAGCTATATCTTAAAACACAAATCACTAGCTGCAGCTCTATTCACATTCATAGCTGCTATACTCCTACTCTTTGGTGTAAATTACAAACGAATAAGTAGAAATATACCCATCTACAGTAGACCCCAGAACAACTCACTCGCCTTTATGAAAATGGTCTCTAACCTTTTTATGCACGAAGAGAATCATATAGACTTGGCTAGATATAGAGTAAATTACCTGCTGGACAGGATACGGCAGAGATATAACGTAAGTACTGCTGAAATAACACATGATTTCAAAGTGAAACTGGCTCAAAAAGCCAACATAAATCCTAAGGAACTTGACGTACTTATAGCTCAATTTCAAAAAGTAAAAACACTAAAGCAAATGAGTAAAGAGGGCTTTTTATCTTTTAGTAAACTCATAGAAATACATATACAAAAACTAGACATATACCATGGAACCAGAAAATAACCTAAAGGCACAGCAACCAGAGTCTACTCCTCACAGTTTAGAAAACACAAACACGCTAAGTGTGATATCTACTGGAGTCACTAAGATAAAAGCAGAACTAAGTAAAGTTATAGTCGGTCAAAAGGACTTAATAGACTCGCTGATTATAGCAATTATAGCAAATGGACATTGCCTTATAGAAGGAGTACCTGGCATAGCTAAGACGCTATCTGCCAAACTACTAGCACAAAGCATTCAGGTAAATTTTTCGCGTATTCAGTTTACTCCTGATCTGATGCCGTCTGACATTCTCGGTACGTCAGTATTTAATCAAAAAACAGCCAATTTTGATTTTAAAGCTGGGCCAATATTTACGAATCTAGTACTGATAGATGAGATAAATCGTGCTCCAGCCAAGACACAGTCTGCCCTCTTTGAGGTAATGGCTGAACGTCAAATCACCATAGATGGAAGTACTTACCCTATGGCTGACCCGTTTATAGTATTAGCTACCCAGAATCCGATAGAGCAAGAAGGCACCTATAGACTACCCGAGGCACAGCTAGATAGATTTCTCTTTAAAATAGAAATAGACTATCCAGACCTTGCTGATGAGGTAACCATACTACAGCAGCACAATGTGCGAAGAACAAGTCAAATGGAAGTGGTAAATGGAGTTCTAAATGCAAAAGATATTTTGGACATGCAGCGTGTGGCTAAAGAAGTAACTATAGAGGATTCTGTAGTAGAGTATATAGCTAAGATAGTAAACCAAACCCGTAATAATCCGCTTCTATTCTTAGGTGCATCTCCTAGGGCATCTATATCTATTTTAGATGCGGCTAAGGCCAGAGCTGCGATGCTAGGTCGTGACTTTGTGATCCCTGAGGATGTGAAATTTGTAGCATTGCCTGCTCTTAGGCACCGTGTCATCGTGTCTCCTGAGAAAGAAATGGAGGGTCTCACTCCTGACTTTATAGTGAAAGAAATGATAGAAAGTATAGAAGTACCTCGCTAGGTGGATGAAGCACTTTTGGAATAACATATTTTTATATCGTACATTTTTTATCGTACTCATTGCCGCAGGATTCCTTTTCGCATTTGGGCATTTCTATACGCTTTATTATACGGTAGGGCTAGTACTGCTCGCTCTATTAACGCTAGGTACGTTATTGGATATCTTTTTTCTTTATAGAGGGAGTAAAGTCAGCGGCACGCGAAAGGTGAACTCCATACTGTCTAATGGCGATATAAATGAGTGCTCTATTACCATAATCAATACCTATGGATTCCCAATCAACACCCAGATTTACGAGGAAATACCCTACCAGCTTGGACTTAGAGAGCTTAGCTTCAAAGTGAAAATAACATCACAAAGCAAAGAAAAAATAGCCTATGATCTAGAGCCCAAAGAGCGTGGAGAATATAGTTTTGGGAATACGATAGTACTAGTGCGATCACCACTCAGCCTAGTAATAAGACGCTATGAACTGGATACAGTGAAACAGGTATCTGTATATCCCTCTTACATCCATCTCAATAAGTATAACCTAAAGAACTTCAAGTACTTCACCAGCCAAGTAGGGAATAAGAAGACTCGAAAAATAGGTCATAGCACTGAGTTTGAGCAAATAAAAGACTATGTGAAGGGTGACGATATCCGCTACATAAACTGGAAAGCAAGTGCCAAGAAAAATCAACTGATGGTAAATCAGTACATTGATGAGCGTGCTCAGCAAGTGTACTGTCTCATAGATAGTGGTAGAGCTATGGAAATGCCTTTTGATGGACTCACGCTGCTGGACTACTCCATAAACAGCTCGTTAGCTATTAGCCAGGTCATCATTAAAAATCACGATAAAGCTGGAGTCCTTTACTTCAATAAAAAAGTAGAAAAAATACTGCCTGCAGATAAAGCTACCAGTCAAATGCCGCGGATACTGAATGTGCTATATAATCTAAAAACCGAGTTCTATGAGAGTAACTTTGAAAAGCTCTACGCTCAAGTCAAGTTTAAAATCAACCATAGGAGTCTGTTACTGCTCTACACCAATTTTGAAGATATGAACGCAATGAAACGACAGCTACCTTACCTAAAAGGACTCGCAAAAAACAACGTTTTAGTAGTAATATTTTTCCAAAATAGTGAGATAGAAAAAGTAATACACTCTACTAGTGAGCACCAGACAGACTACTACTACAAGTCTGTATCGGAAAAACTGTCATACCAGAAAAAACAAATGGTAAAAGAACTCAATAAAAACGGGATACAATCAGTACTCACTGATCCTCATAGACTTACCATAGATTCAATAAATAAATATCTGGAGATCAAAGCCCGCGGACTCCTATAGTCCTCTCTTTTTAGGGCAGGCATTATATTTGTACTTTTAGCGTAGAATTATCATTCTTAGAAGAACACAAAATGAATAAAATAATTAAGTTTTTGACCTTAGGAGGTATCGTATGGCTCTGTGCACAATACTTAGAAGGTATCACTGTAGTCAGTTTTAAGTATGCCATCATTGCTGCGGTAGTCCTAGCCATAGTAAATACTCTTATTCGTCCTATACTCGCTATCATATCTTTACCAATTACAATGGTTACTTTTGGTCTCTTTAGCCTCATACTTACCGCCTTTATGGTGGAGATTATGGATTACTTTGTAAGTGGCATTACAGTTCACTCCTTTTGGTGGGCTCTACTTTTAGGAGTGATCGTGTCTTCTGCTAATAGTTTTATAGATAAGATACTAAATAAGCCTAAAAGAACACCACCGCAACCCAAAGTAGGTGAATACACCAATTATGAAGAGGTAGATTAAGTCTTTAGTATAACAATCTGATTTCTACTAGTCTTTTAATGTGTTTATTGACTAACATTCATATAGTCGATAGATTTTAGTAGAGATAGGCCTTCACTGGACTAATAATAATTGCGAGATTTCGTAGATAAGATCAAGTCCGCCACTCTTCTAAGTAAATATTTTATTTCTAAACACTGTCTTGTAATATGATAGCTCGCCATCAAATCATCACTTTCAACCCATACTACTACCAATTAAATTTCAAAATGTCACACAAAAACAAGTTCTTTTGCAGCCATTTCAGTATTACAAAATAGCTTGTCTGCCTCCGGCACGAAACCGTAACGGATCTTATCCTGAGCGTAGTCGAAGGAGCTTAATTTTTCTGCCTCGAACGATCTGAAAATAATTTTATTTTTCAATACGTCATTCTATAATTCATGTGGTATAACTATTAATACAGGCTGAGTGATTAAAGACCGTGAGAGTATTTTGAGAAATGTGCATCAAATTTTAGGCATAAATATAGCCTGTCAGCCTATGGCTGAAAATCGTAGCCCCTTCGACATAGCTCAGGATGCACTCCGCTATGCCAAGCCTGCCTTGCCGCAGGCAGGAATTTATAACGACAAAATTGGTGATACAGAATCAGAATAGTCCCGGTGTTTGATGACTTAATCCGTATAAAAGGTAATCTGAATCGATAATGATAACAATAATCGCATTCAATCTGATACTCCCACAAAACAAAAAGGCATAAAAAGGCCCACTATCCGATGGATAGTGGGCCTTTAATGTTTGGTTACTGATCTAAATTACTTAGATACTGTAATTCTCTTAGTCGCATAGAAATCTCCATTTCTAACTTGTACAAAGTATACTCCGTCTGCTACTGCTGACATATCTACACTGTACTCGCCA
>Ga0306865_1000050_pt1 | contig 69902 bp, 59 predicted proteins | sample AntRauTorckE5431_FD_190441 | JGI IMG/M metagenome (GOLD analysis project Ga0306865, IMG submission 190441) | Saline lake microbial communities from Rauer Islands, Antarctica - Metagenome Torckler E5 #431 (v2) (version 2) | ecosystem: Environmental > Aquatic > Non-marine Saline and Alkaline >... | reverse complement strand
TTCTTTCGTTCACGCCTAGAGGCTTGTTCTTTCGTTCACGCCTAGAGGCTTGTTCTTTCGTTCACGCCTAGAGGCTTGTTCTTTCGTTCACGCCTAGAGGCTTGTTCTTTCGTTCACGCCTAGAGGCTTGTTCTTTCGTTCACGCCTAGAGGCTTGAACCTACTGTGATTTTTCGTGTCCGTCCTAGTTCACCATGGATGGTAGGAACTCGCTTTCGGTATTATTCAATAATAATAGGAGCTAAATCTAAGGGCAACAGACACAATCTAAAGTTTGGAGGGCGGGCATACACAAATACAATTGAGCCAACAAATGGGTAGATTCAGGTATTAGTTCCTATATTCGGAACTTAAAGTTCCGCTTTTAGGAATACGATAGGAACACGTTTTAGAAGACACTGCCCGTTACTTTGTAGTAATTAATTGTCTCTGATAATTTATTAGGGGCTATGTTTAACAAAATAACATGTATACAAAATGAAAAACAGTTTATTTGAGAATTTTCAAAACGAAAAAATTGAAAACCTAAATTTGGTGCGAGGAGGTTTAGCTGACGGAACAAGAGAAGTTGATGCAGCAACTCTGAAAACATTGGATGGAGGATGTCAACAAGCAGATGTTCGTAAAAATGACAACACGTCGAATGTTGGAGAACCTAGCTGTCCTGATGTTGCCTTCTTTGGTGGTGCAAGTGCTGGAACACTAGAAATGAGTGCAGTAGAAGTGAGTGCAGTAAGTTACTTGCCTTCAAACTTCTTGAGTACGAATTAAAACAGGAGTTTATAAAATAGTAAAAGGGAAGCGTAGAACACTATGCTTCCCTTTTCTTAGTATAAAAAAGAAATAATGACACGAATATATATATATATACCTCTTCTTCTTTCCTTTGCATCCATATCTTGCTTAGCTCAGCATAGTGGTGCTCAGGCTCTCAGCAGGTTTATAGAAATAGACGAATATATTGAGTCCATAGATTCTACGTTTGACTATAGTGACATTAAAAGTCACATTCTAAATTTTGATCCCGCATATATAGACGATACAAAAATATATGAACTTGCCATATACGTGCTCAATAATCATAAGGATTCCTCCCTTTATCTAAAACTTATAAAAAGCATGAGTCCTAATAATTTTAGTGAATGTATTGACCCCTTTCCAAAGCCTCAAAAATATTGCCCCTTCGATTTTTTAGAAGAGGACTTTGAAAGTATGGGACTAAAGGGGTCCTATCTATATCAAAAATCTCTTGTTTTGTTCAATGAAAAGATAACTGAATTAAAAAAGACATACTCACCAAAATTACAAGCTACATGCGACTCTCTGCGTTCAGAAGATCAAAAAATAAGGATGAGCCTAGTAAGTAGATGGAGCACCTTAAGCTATGATAGTGTAAACATATTGATGAAGCCACAAAACAGAATTGACTCATCCAATGCTATCCTATTTGACGATATAATAAGAAAGCATGGTTTCCCAGGGTACGACAAGGTCAACTCTGATCTAATATTCCTAATATTACAGCATGTGCAGGACCAAAGTAAATATATCCCCTATCTAGAAGATCTGGCAAAGAATCATCAGATAAGCTGGGACAGCTATAGGGCTATATTCTACAGGTACTACACTACTCCTTTTCAAGAGATTAAACCCTTTCCATTTATACTAGTAGACAAATCAGGTGAAGCTCAAGTGGCTCAAACAAGTTTAGATCTTTTCCTAGAAAAGACAAGTCACTATTGGATGAAAAAAGGGTTTACCATTCACTATTATGTTGCTAATGAATTGATGAAGAAACAGCTCGAAACCATTTTGGATACAAGTGAAAATATGGCCATACATATAATTCCAACACATAAAAAGGACAGATATATCTACTTTACCATAGAATTGTGAGAAACATAATTCTTATCTTTACAGAGGAAGATGATGGCATGGCTAAAAATGTCAAGAGACAACTGCTAAACCACGGGGAACGGGTCATTCAAGTTGATGAAAAAAACCCAATCAAATTTTCTAATTTTACTATCAATAACGAAACCGAAAAGTTACGCTTAGACTATAAGAATGAAGTATTCTGTAGCACGACAATTAAAAGCATCTGGTTTAGAAGAGGATACTTTAACCGAACAGAGCCAATTCAAGGTGAGAGGTCTATTGAGTTAGACTTCATCAATTATAATATAAACCAAGAACAACAGTCATTATTAGACATCATTTATAGCCATTTTAGAAAGACCTGTCTAACAGTTTCAGATCCTCGCTCTTATCAGGTTAATAAAATTGAAACCTTGAGGCACGCTAAAGAATGTGGACTCAAAATACCCTCTACCTTAATCTCTAAAAGTAAAAGTGATGTTTTAGAATTCACTCTAGATAAAGCTATTATTACTAAAGGTATTCAAGAGGTTTTTGAAATGAACTGGCAGAGTAAGGTGTACTGCAATCAAACAGAACGCGTGTCATTAAATGAACTCGATTCAATGCAAGACTTTTTCTTTCCTTCATTATTTCAAGATGAGATAATTAAACAATTTGAAATTAGGACGTTCTATTTTTGTGGATTGTTCTACAATATGGCAATATTTTCACAAAATGATGAAACGACACAAGTAGATTTCAGAAATTATAACGACGAAAAACCCAATAGAATGCTGCCAATACAATTGCCTAGTAATATTGAACAAAAGCTGTCTAAACTGATGAAGAAGATGTGTTTAGAAACGGGTTCTCTTGACCTTATTTTTTCGATTGATGGTAGTTATACTTTTCTAGAAGTAAACCCTGTGGGACAATTTGATTTTTTAGTAAATTCGTGTAACTACCCTATTACTAACGACATCGCTAATATATTAAAAAATGGGTAGACATAATATGCATTCTAAGTTAATGAAGTTAATAAAAAAGGAGCACTCAAAAGTTCCTTATAACTATCTTTTTATTAAAGAACCGAATTTTCTCTCTCAGCCAATACTATACAATACAGTGGATGATGGCGATACTAGCATTGTACATAAAAACCTGAAATCCTACAAGCCACTATTTATATGCTAAACAACGAAGTTTACTTGCTACATGCAAACTGCTTTTTTGCAAAAGGGTATTTACGAAATTGTATTTTTGACTTGGACCGAGGGAAATATCATTTTGTGCCAAAAGATGTACTGGTAGATGGTCGTACGATAAGCATACCTGAGAAGTATAGATCTATTATTAATTTATTGAAAAACCAGGAAATAGTCTTTGTAATTGACAAGGCTAATTCTTCTCTCTTTACAGACTATAATAAATTTAACACTGAGCCTCTTGACCTGCATTCTATAATAATTGAAGTACGTAAAAAAGATTGTATAAAAATACTAAAATCAAGCCTATTCTCTACACTTACAATAGATCATCTGGTTATTTATGTAAAAAATAGTTTAGTACTATGTGAAATAATACATATTCTTGAACATATAAAGCATTTTCGAATTAAGTCCGCTATTCTGTTACTTGATTATGACTGTCAGTTTGTAGAGCAGATACCGAAATATACGTTTTTGGAAAAAATTGTAATTTTCAACAAAAACAAAGATTTTTTAATAAAAGATAAACTGTCCTACATGAATGCCGTTGAATATAAAATTAAATCTAGCACAAAACACAACTCCCTATTCTTCTCTCGAGAGTTATTTTTTGAAAGTCTCCACTACAATAACTATATAAACAAAAAAATAATCATAAATTCTGAAAGGGAAGTCGTATTGTCTATTGGTGAAAATAATGATAACTCATACAAAAAAGTACTATTTACAATATCAAAGGAGCTTGAAAGAGCCAATGTCGTAAAATATCTTAGCCATCCAGAATACAAGAAACTGAATGCAGCGACAAAAGATCAAACTTTAATATGTCAAGACTGCGAACTCCGTTATGTATGTGTGGACAAACGACAACTCTATCAAGCCAAGTCGAACAAATACTGGTTGCATAAAGACGAATGCCGCTACAATCCTTATATCGCAAAATGGTCCGATGAGGTTGGATATAAAACATTAAAAGAATGTGGCATTAAAATAAATGAGACGGTTAAAATAGATTCAAAAAAACTTGCATTAATAAATCGTGATTTGTGGGAATAAACTCTCTTACAACCCCTACATAGCCAAGTGGAACACCGAAGAAGGATATGAAACAGTAAAAGAAAGCATAGAAAAAGGCATAGTAACTGAGGAGTATGTGTATCGCCCCGTGGGGGTTTCTACAGATGTAAGACAGTAGGACACAGGATGTACGACCGTGAGACAATAGACGTGAGATATTAGGGTTTATTGCTACGGGACTTTTTGACTCAAGACAAAATGACTTTTAGATGACTAGATTTATAGAGGTAGGTCTAAGGAATGATAGACGCATAACCTTTTGAAGTTGGCTTTAGATTTCAGTATATTTGTAGAGAGATGATTACCAAACAAAAATTACAAGAAAAAATGGTTTATCTAAATGATGACTTTTCGATAAATGAGCTGCTAGACAGACTACTACTGATAGAAAAAATAGATAAAGGAATTCATCAATCTGAACATAACAAAGTAATAAGTGAGGACGAGCTATCCGAAAGAATAAAAAAATGGTAACTATATTCTGGACCACTCAGGCAGAAGAGGCTCTAAAAGAAATTTTTGATTACATAGCCAACGGGTCTCGCAAATATGCTTTCATCCAAATTCAGAAAACGAAGCAAGCTCCTCACCTACTTAAAACCACCAGAAATCCTAGAAAAACGGTAACTGAATATAAAAACCCTTGTACACTCGAACTAATAGAAGGGAACTATCGCCTCACATACAAAGTCAAGTCTGAGAATCAGATTGACATACTATTGGTGCATCACGGTGCTAGAGATTTTTCTAGACGCCCCATTTAAAAACAATAGATTTATGAAAAAGCTGTTTCTTATTTTGATGGTGCTGCATGCATACGAATCTGCCCACGCTCAGTCTCCACTAGATCAGCTACTTACTCGAGCCATAGCTACATCACCAGATGCCAAGCTACTAGAACTCACTAAAACTCAAAACAGCTACCAAGACAAGCTACAACTCGCAGCCCTAAAACCAAGCCTTAGCGTGACAAGTAATCTCCCGGGTTACACCCGCTCTATCAATAGCATCACCCAACCAGACGGTAGCCTCAAGTTTCAGACACAAAGCCAAGCATACTCTACACTGGGTATCAATGCATCACAAGCTATACCCATAAGCGGCGGTCGGCTATCGCTCATATCTGGACTCAATCGTATTGACCTATTTGACCCTACTCGTACTACTGCATGGAGCAGTAATCTATTTATCTTTAGCTACTCGCAGCCACTAATGCAGTACAACGAGCTCCGTATACTAAAACCCAATCTACTCGCTTCCCAAAAACTAAATACAGCTCAGTACACCAAAAACAAACGCCAGTTTGAGCAACGGATAGCTACACTAGTACTGGACTACATTCTCGCAACTACTCAAAAAGAAAACAATATGGAGCGGATAGTAGAGCGAGAGAAAACCATTACTAAAACCACCAACCTTGTGGAGGCAGGAAAACTACTTGCAGAGGATCTCTACCTACTAAAGCTAGAACTAAAACGTACCGAAGCTCAAAATATCAGCTTAGACAATAGACTGGCTTCTCTGGCAGAGCAAATAAGCTACCACATGGGTGCAGAAACAAGCCTAAGCGAGATACGTAGCCTGACTATAGGCGAATGGCAACGTAGTGTGCCCACAGCGGATAGTCTACTCGCTATTGCACAAAAGGATCCTATGTGGCTACAGACGGCACAAGCCGTACTTCTAGCTCAGCAAAATATAGATAGACAACAGCAAAATAGTGGCCTACAGGCGAGTTTTGATGTATCTTTTGGATATAACCAGCAAGCAGACCAACTGGACAAAATCTATAAAAATCCGCTAGACCGACAGATGGGTACACTATCTGTTTCTGTACCCATACTAAGTGGTGGCAGAGCAAAGTACAATAAGCTCATAGCTCAAAACACATATGAAATAGCCAGCCTGCAAAAAGAAATAGTAGCACAAACAGCAAGACAACAAGTAGATAATATCATACGCCAATACGAGCAGATAGAAAACGATATACTCCTAGCTCAAGAGTCGCTCACCATAGCCCAAGAGCGATATGCACGCTACACTAATCTATTTGAAGCAGGAAAAATAACAGTAGACCAATACCTACAAGCCCAAAATTACGCCAACAGAATCGAGCTCGAATTACTCTCAGCCCAAGTCAATTACTGGAAGCTGTAGTATTCGATTTTCTTTTAAAGGAGGATTATAGGGAATTGTTTGTGTTCCGTTTAGGACCACAACTAGAGGCGTGTTCTTTCGTTCACGCCTAGGGTTTTTCGTGTCCGTCTGTGTTCCTACACAGCCTTGCTGATTACCTCTTCTATATCCTCAAAATCAAAATCTAACGCCTTTTTAACTTTGGTATTATCAAAACGATTCACAGCGATACTTGCTTTTACCGTCTCTCTACTCAGCATACCTCCCAATCCTATAAACTCCTTAAATGCTATGAGATAATACGCTATTTTATAAATTAATCCTTTTATCTCTATAGACGGTTTTTTAGTGCCTAGAGCAGTCGTCATCATGTCCGCAACTTCTTTGAAACTCTTATTTTCGGAAACGACGATATACCGCTCTCCTACTATATCGGAAGTACATAGACTTATCGCTACACGAGCTACATCTTCTACTCCCACCCATCCCGTTATTCCATTACTATAAAATGGAAATCCATTTTGTGCATTGCCAAAAAGCTTGTTGCTTCCCTTAGTCCAATCGCCGCAGCCTAATATTATACCAGGATTAATAGCCACACTGGCCAGTCCTTCCTCCATACCACGCCACAGCTCTAGCTCGCCCAGATGCTTAGAGTAGCCATAGTTACTGTGCGGTAGTTCATCATCCCACTCTGCACTCTCTCTTACTATATCTTCTGTGCCACTCTTAGCTATAGCAGCTATACTACTACAGTACAGTAGTTTCTTCACCCCTGCATCCTTGGCTACATTAACCACATTGGCTGTGTATTGCTGATTTACCTCCAGAAGTCTATTGAAGTCTTTCCCAAGATATGAAATCACACCTGCCAGGTGCATACTATAATCTACCCCACTAAATACCTCTTCTAATCCCTCTGTGTCATATAAGACGCACTCATGCCAAGTCAGCTTAGCGTAGCTTTCTGGTGCCAGTTTATAAAATCCCTTGACCTTATCAAACTCAGCTAGCGAGGATCCAGGTCTTATAATAGCACGGACTGTATGCCCTTGCTTTAGCAAATGATGTATAATATGTACACCTAAAAACCCATTGGTTCCAGTTATGGCAAAAGTCACGTTATGCTTACCTTATTTTTGTGACCTACGAATATATTTAATGTTAGAAGAATACTTCACGCCAATTAGCTTATCTCGAGAATATGCACCATATCACATAGGTAGCACCATACAGAAGTATGATACTACATTCCCTGAACTCATATCTGGTAAAACAGCACTGCTCACTGTAGTAGAAGAGCCAGATCAGTACAATGACGTGAGAACAGCCCTATACTCTCTCATAGCTCATACAGGACTTTCTGATAAACTCATAGACTTAGGTGATATGCTCACGGGTGACACGCCAGCAGACACTTATGCTGGAGTACAGCATATATCCAAAACTCTCAGAGCACAAGGAATCTCCACCATAGTACTGGGTGCCGATGCTAATCAAGGAGAAGCAATGTATCGCAGTTTTGAAGGGGACGAAAAACAAGTGGAAGCTACGCTTATATCCTCTCACCTGCCGCTTCTGGAGTACGAGCTGCTAAATAGAATATGTGGTATAGAGCCTAATTATCTAGGTCAGTTAAATGCCCTTGGTTTTCAAGCTCATTATGTTCCGCCTAAGGCTATGAACATGCTAGAGAATCTAAACTTTGGTCACCAGAGACTTGGCCAATTAAAAAGTAGAATAGAAGACAGTGAACTGTACCTCCGAAACTCTGATTTAGTCCTTTTTAATCTCAATGCTATGAAATATACAGAAGCTCCAGCTCAGAAAGCTATACAGCCAAATGGACTGAACAGTGACGAGGCATGCCAGCTAGCACGGTATAGCGGAATGAGTGATGTAAACACAGCATTTGGCATTTTTGGCTATTTTGATTCCAAAAACGACTCTTCACTTACCTCAGAGCTGATAGCACAGATGATATGGTACTATATAGATGGTATGCTAAGCAGAGTAGATGACACTCCCACTTCACACAATGAGTTTGTAAAGTATCGGTGTGACTTTTCCGCAAATGAAGATACCCCATTACTTTTCTTGAAAAGTAAACGAACTGCCAGATGGTGGATGCAAGTAGAGCACCCTGGGTATCCAGAAAATGAAAAAATGAACTTAATCATCCCCTGCTCATATGAAGACTATATAGAAGCAGCTAATGGAGAAATGCCTGCTAGATACTATAATGCTCTAAAAAGAGTGTAATATTACAGTACTTTATGCGTTAGTAAAAAGACACACCATGCACACAAAACAAAAAGCCGTACTCCTTCTATTACTCTTTGTGATTAGCATAGCGGCTAGTGCGTGCTCTAAAAAATCCTGCAATAAGCGAAAAAAAACTAAAGTAGAAATGGGCTGGATGTAATCACAGTCTTCTTCTTACTACTTCAAAAAAAGAACACTCCTTTACGAAATCAAATACAGTACTCCACTGTCTAATGGATGTAAACCAAGAATGCTTGCTATAAATCAGAGTGATTATCAACTAATAGATCTCGCTATAAGTGGCGATGACCGAGCTTTTCAGCTCCTAGTAGAAAGGCACCAGAGAGTAGTAGCTACAGCAAGTATGAATATGGTAGGGGACATGGACATAGCACAAGAAATAGGTCAGCAAACTTTCATTCGTTTCTATAAAGCAATGCGTTCTTTCAAAAAAGAGGCTAAACTCAGTACATACCTAACACGTATAGCTATAAACCTAAGCCTTAATCACCTGAAACGAAACCAAAGTTTTGCCAAAAGATCATTGGATTTAGGCAAGGCAGATAACGTTCAAACGGCTTCAGATTCATTTGATAATAAACAAGTGGTGAATATGGCTCTTCAGATGCTCGACGATAAGCACCGATCCGTCGTAATACTTAGGATGATACAAGGCTACAGCACAAATGAAACTGCTGCAATACTAAAAATACCAAAGGGTACAGTACTATCCAGACTTAAAAGAGGATTAGACAAACTAAAAAAACACTTAAAAGAGGATTTAAAGTATGAAAGAAATTAACCAACTATTAAAAAAACAGCAACACGACTTCAATCGTGACTTTAGTAGCACAGTTTTGCAAGCAACTCAGTCTATCAAAGACCATTCTCCTGCCGCACAATGGTTTGTACTTGGAGCTGTTGCCACCATAGGGATATGTATAGTTTCTACCTATCTGCTGGAAGGGCAACTCAATATAGATACCCTCCTAGGTACTGATGGTCTCTATTTCGATACGCTAATAAACTACCCTAATATTCTTTAATATGAGTACTTCAAAAATAATCTTAATCATACTTTCTATGCTTCTATCCGGTTTTACTATCGGGATTTTTACCGCTGGTAGGATGGCAAATATGCGGATCAATAAGCACAGAGATATGATGCAAAATATTGAGTTAGAAAAAGAATTTATTTCTAGGAAAATTGACCTAACAAAATCACAAGAAGAAGCATTCTTTCCTGTCCTGGACTCAATACTCATACTACAAAAAAAGATAAGAGAAGAGCATCATACTGCAATGAGATCAGCTAGAAAAAAAATGTTTGATTCCATAAGACCAAGTCTCAGCACTGATCAATTAAAAAAACTGACTCGCTTTACAGATAGACGAAGACCTCCTGGACCACCTCCTAGATAGCTGCAAAACTCTTTACTGCGGTCAATATAACCTTAAACGCAAAATAGTTGAGGCCTATTTAGTCCTATGAAAATAGTTTGATAAAAGATAGATTTAAAATCAAACAACTTACAATCACCTTCTATGAAGCAGTACCAGCATAGAGTGAAACCGCAGAAAAGACAGATGTGTAAAAGGAAGAGAGATTACACAGCAACGAAAAAACAAAAACAAGCTAAGGAGTTAATATATGATTTGTCGCACTCGTATCTACCATAGCGATGCTTTCCCCAGCAGGGTTTAACATCTCTTAATACTTACTCAACAAATAGTTGATAGGACACAAAGCTTTTTACCTTGGAGATAAAGCAATTCAAATAGTCACCGAAAAAAGTATGCATACTCGTGAAGCACATAGTTTTGAATGACTAAGCTAAACTTAGAAATATAAAGGCAAGCAAACCAAAAAGCTGTACTTAAATCCAAGCCCTCCGAGAGAAAAAGCATAAGAATCCCTCTCAATGTAGCTTTTTACTTATAGATTAGTCACCTTCGCATACTATATACAGTCTCTTAAGGTTAGTATTCATTCTATATTCTCCTTATTTATTGAAACAAAATGCACATTCAACGCTTTATAATTTTAGTGGGCGTTGTTCTTAAAATAAATGAATAAAAGATTAAGCATAAAAGATCTTGAAAACCTCAGTGGGATTAAAGCACATACTATTCGTATGTGGGAAAAGCGTCATAATATTTTTGACCCGGACAGAACTGAAACTAACATCCGTCTTTACAGTAGCGATGACCTTACAAAGCTATTAAATATATCATCTGTGCTGGAGCACGGAATGAAAATAAGTAAAGTAAGTACGCTCAGTAGAGAAGAACTTAATGATCAAATAGAGATACTACAACAGGAAAATGTAGAAGCATCAAAAAAAATTATAATCAATAAATTAATCGTAGCTACGCTGAAGTGCAACGTGAGTGACTTCGAGAAGACGTATAAAAACCATTCGATTGAGAACGGGTTAGAGGAAACTATGGAAAAAATCATATATCCTATGCTAATACAAATAGGTCTTATGTGGACTGTAAGTAAGTTAAACCCTTCCCAAGAACACTTCGCTAGTCAAATGATCAGGCAAAAACTATTTAGTGCAATAGACTTACTGCCTGATGCCAGTAAAAAAGATAGCCGCTTCGTGCTTTACCTGCCAGATGATGAAGATCATGAAATAGGTCTTCTGTATGCTTATTATCTCATTAAAAAAGCTGGCCACGAATGTATCTACCTCGGTCCTAGTGTGCCTGTAGTAGATGTAGGTGAATGCTGTGCGAACTCTCTAGCCACCAGCGTGCTGTGCACCTTCACTATCCCCAGACACGATGATGTATTGAACACTTATTTAAATAAGATGAAAGTGGTTTGTCCTTCCGCTAAGCTTCTAGTGCACGGTCTGCCGTCACATATAGACAATCAACTTAAAGATCCACAGTTTAACTTTTTATATGATTTACAGGATTTAAAAAACATTATTTAACGCTTTTTGTTAAATTTTTACTGCATAAAGTAATTCAATCTATAAACATAAAGTGAAAGTCGCAATAATAGGTTCTGGTTTCTCTTCACTGTCTAATGCTTGCTACTTAGCAAAACAAGGACATGAGGTGGAAGTTTTTGAAAAAAATGATCAGCTCGGAGGCCGTGCACGCATCAAAATAATCGACGGCTTTACCTTTGATATGGGACCCAGTTGGTATTGGATGCCAGATGTATTCGACAATTTTTTTGCTGATTTCGGTAAAAAAGTAAGTGACTTTTATGACTTACGACGAATCGATCCAAGTTACCGTGTATTTTGGCCTGACTCGCCTGACGATATCCCAGCTTCTATGGATGACCTCACAGCGTACTTTGAGAAATATGAAAAAGGTGCTGGCAGTAAACTGGTGCAGTTTTTAGCTGAAGCTAAAGTAAAATACGAGGTAGGTATGGGAGAATTCGTTACTAAACCGTCTTTGAGCTTCACTGAATTCATGAGCTTAGATACTGCCCGCAAAGGGTTAGCACTAAATATATTTAAACCTGTCAGCAAACACATACGCCAGTACTTCAAACACCCTAAACTAATAGAACTACTAGAATTCCCAGTTTTATTTTTAGGTGCAAAGCCACAAAACACTCCGTCACTCTATAGCTTAATGAATTATGCTGACATGGCATTAGGAACTTGGTATCCTATGGGTGGCATGAATAAGATAGTCAAAGCTATGGAATCAGTAGCTTCAGAACTAGGTGTCACCTTTCATACCTCCGCCAATGTTACAGAGATTATAGTTGAAGGTAGAACTGCACTAGGACTAAAGTCCAACGGTAACTTTCACACTGCAGATGTAGTAGTAAGTGGAGCTGACTATCACCATACAGAACAGTCACTGCTGCCTCTGAAATATAGAAACTATGACCAGAAATACTGGAACAAAAGAGTAATGGCTCCGTCCAGTCTATTGTATTATGTAGGTCTAAATAAAAAAATAGATGGTATCAAGCATCACAACCTGTTTTTTGATGAGAGTTTTGATCAGCATGCTGTGGAGATATATGAAACTCACGAGTGGCCAGAAGCTCCTCTTTTTTATATATGCAACCCCAGCAAGACAGATAACACCGTAGCACCAGAAGGGAAAGAAAATCTATTTTTCTTAGTGCCAGTGTCTACTGAACTAAAAGATAATGAGCCTACTCGCAAACGCTACTTTAACATGATATGTGACAGGTTAGAGAAGCACACTGGGCAAGATATAAGACCACACATAGAAGTTTACGAAAGTTTTGCTCACGCAGATTTCATTTCAGAGTATAATAGTTTTAAGGGGAATGCTTACGGACTAGCCAATACCCTGTCACAAACTGCTATATTAAAGCCAAAATGCAAAAACAAAAAATTAGATAATTTATACTATATTGGACAGCTTACTGTGCCAGGACCAGGGGTGCCTCCAAGTATTATCTCCGGTAAAATAGTGGCACAGCTCATACAAGAAGAACAACAAAAGCATGAAAGCATTATTTGACCAAGTATCCATAAAAACCAGCAAGCTGGTAACGAATGCGTATAGTACATCATTCTCTCTTGGTATACGCATGCTCAATGAGTCTGTGCGTGAGCCTGTTTATGCTATCTATGGTTTTGTGCGTTTTGCTGATGAAATAGTAGACTCCTTTGAAGGATTTGACAAAGCTGCTCTCATAGCAGACTTTAGAAAACAAACCACTGACGCTATCGCTCATAAAATAAGTCTGAACCCTATTCTCAATAGCTTTCAGCACGCTGTAAATCACTATAAAATAGATCAATGGCTCATAGATGCATTTTTTGATAGTATGGAGATGGACCTCAAAGAACAGACCTACGATCAAGAAACGTTTGAAAGATATATACTCGGCAGTGCTCAAGTAGTGGGCCTAATGTGCCTGCGTGTATTTTGCAATGGCGATACCGCTCAATATGAAAGTCTAAAAGATGGTGCTATGAGCTTAGGTTCTGCATTTCAAAAAGTAAACTTTTTACGGGACCTGAAAGCAGATAAAGATAATCTAGGTAGGTTATACTTCCCTGGTATGAACATGCAAGAATGGACACCTCAGCTAAAAGAAGATATAGAGTCAGATATAGCCTTAGATTTCCAGCACGCATTAGAAGCAATCAATAGACTTCCTAAAAATTCTAGATACGGAGTTTACACAGCATATAGGTACTACTTCAAGCTTTTTAGAAAATTAGAAAATGCTAGTTTTGAAGAATTATTCACTAAAAGGTTGCGAGTGCCTAATTCCACAAAGTTCAGATTACTCTTCACCTCAAAGGCTAGATTAGCTATGGGAACTTACTTTCTATAATTCATGATTTTGATTTATATACTTATCACACTCGGCACATTTTTAGCTATGGAATTTGTGGCGTGGTTTGCTCACAAATATGTCATGCACGGCTTTCTATGGTATCTGCATAAAGACCATCATCAGCGTGAACCAGGTTTTTGGGAAAAAAACGATGCGTTTTTTCTCATATTTGCTATTCCAAGTGCTTCATGCTACATCATAGGAAGTGCGGTAGCAGGAATGTTTCCACTCTTTTTTGTAGGTGTAGGAATATCATTATATGGTTTAGCTTATTTTTTAGTTCACGATATTTTCATCCATCAGCGATTCAAAATATTTACCCGTACCAAAAACAAGTATCTAAAAGCTATACGTAAGGCTCACAAGGTTCATCATAAGCATCTAGACCCTAAAGAGGGTGAATGTTTTGGAATGCTCGTAGTGCCTTCCAAATACATTAAAGAAGCTAAATAATGGACTCGCTATACCTTTGGGTAAACCTAGGAGCCATTTTCTTCCCACTATTACTGAGTTTTAATAAATGGGGTCACTTTCATAAGCGGTGGACAGCTGTGTTTATATCCATAGGAGTAATGGCTGCATTCATCATCTCTTGGGACATATTATTTGCCATCTGGGGCGTTTGGGGTTTTAATGAGGAGTATCTTCTAGGGCCTTCGTTCTTGCACTTGCCCTTAGAAGAATGGCTGTTTTTCCTATGCATACCCTACTCCTTTATGTTTTTATATGACCAGCTAGTTGTGCTGAAGGTAAAGGATATACTAAAACCAGCTGTAAAATACTTGGATTACTTCTTTGTGCTGGTAGCAGCGGTCTATCTCTTAGCGGGGTTTGGAAATATCTATACTACGACCATATCTATTTTAGTCATCCTCTTTACGTTGATTATGATAAAGTTTAATCCAGCACATCGCGGGATATTTTATTTGAGCTATCTCATTATACTTATTCCATTTACTGTTGTGAATGGGGTCCTCACGGGCTATATAACTCCAGACCCTATAGTGTGGTATAATGATGCTGAGAACCTCGGCGTACGCTTCCTTACTATTCCTATAGAAGACTACATCTACTACTTCTTAATGTATGGCATGAGCTATGTGATATATGAGAAAATTAAAAAGCCAGAAACAGCTTAAGGGTTTTAATCTCATTTAGGATTGTCTAACCCTACACTTTCTGACAATAGCAAATAACCTCTAAAATACGATATGTTAAGCCTATGAGGTTACTTCGATTTATACTCTTATTTTCTCCTAGGAAGCTCTTACAGATTTTAAATCTACAAAGGTGCTAATCCTAGACCGATGACACGTCAGTAACACCCTTAAGTACAGCAAAATAAAAAAATCAAGTAGGGATAGGACTATTATCGATCTGTAGTTACAATAGGCTATACAAGAACTGACCTATGAGATAATAAAAAAAGGCCACCCCGTAGGATAGCCTTTCTAAAATCTTATGTATTAAAGAATTATCCTAAGTACGATTTCAATATTTTGCTCTTGCTAGACTTACGTAATCTTCTAAGTGCTTTTTCCTTAATTTGACGTACACGCTCACGAGTAAGACCTACCTTATCAGAAATGTCTTCTAATGTATGTGCTGGTCCACCATCTAGTCCGTAGTAATACTTAAGTACATCTCTTTCCTTCTCAGATAGTGTAGAAATTACACGGTTTATTTCTTTACGAAGTGACTCATCCATTAATGGTTGATCCGGATTAGGCTCATCGTTATTATCCAATACACCAAGAAGACTATTGTCCTCTCCCTCTATAAGTGGAGCATCTATAGATAAATGTCTACCACTAGATTTAAATGCGTTTTCTACCTCCGTAACAGATATTTCAAGTTCTTTAGCTATCTCCTCTGGAGTAGGCTCACGCTCTTGAAGCTGCTCTAAGCGGGCTGCTGCTGCAGAAATTCTACCTATACTACCTACTTTATTAAGCGGTAAACGTACGATACGTGACTGATCTGCCAGTGCCTGAAGAATAGACTGACGAATCCACCATACTGCGTATGAAATAAATTTGAAACCACGAGTTTCATCAAAACGCTTTGCAGCTTTGATAAGTCCAAGGTTACCTTCATTTATTAAATCTCCAAGGGTCAAACCTTGATTTTGATATTGTTTAGATACAGATACCACGAAACGTAAGTTAGCATTTACTAACTTCTCTAAAGCAGCTTGATCACCTTCGCGTATTCTCCCCGCTAATTCAACCTCCTCTTGAGCATCTATCATAGATACTTTACTGATTTCGTTTAGGTACTTGTCTAACGACTTGTTTTCCCTATTGGTGAACTGTTTTGAAATTTTAAGTTGTCTCATTTATTATCTGAAATCTGTCTTCTTTATTAGGAACTTGCAAAATTAACATTTTGTGTGTAAAAAGCTAACAAAAATCCTTGCTTATTCACGACATATTCACTACATATTCACTACAAAAAGCGTGCCTTTTTCTACGCTTTGGATCAAGTAATCATACCTTTGTAACAACATATTAAACAAAATGATACCAATAAAGATATCTGTAGCTAAAGGTGACGGAATAGGTCCAGAAATAATGGACGCAGTACTACGCATATTTGATGCCGCTAAAGTACCTCTATCCTATGATTTTATTGACATGGGAAAAGGTGTCTATGATATGGGTTTTACTACTGGAATGACTGATGAAGCAAAAGCCAGTGTAGAGTCTACAGGCATACTTTTTAAAGGACCCATGGAGACGCCAAAAGGCGGCGGTGTGAAAAGTATAAATGTAACTGCAAGAAAAACATGGAATACCCACTCCAATATCAGAAAATTCCAAACTATAAAAGGGGTAAATACTGTATTTAGCAAAGCTGGTATCCCGATAAATCTAACCATAGTGCGTGAAAATATAGAAGATACGTATGGCGGGATAGAGCACTATATGACCAAGGATGTAGCCGTAAGTCGCAGAATTATATCTCGCCCAGGAAGTGAACAGGTCATCCGCTCTGCTTTCGAAACTGCTTTAAAAGAAGGTTATAAAAAAGTAACCTGCGGCCACAAGGCAAATATCATGAAACTTACTGATGGCATGTTTCTAAACACCTTTTATGAGATAGCCAAAGAGTACCCTCAACTAGAAACTGAGGACGTAATAGTAGATGCACTCTGCATGAAACTAGTATACGCTCCGCAGGAGTTTGAGTGTGTGGTACTAACTAATCTGCAAGGCGACATAGTTTCTGACCTATGTGCAGGATTAGTAGGTGGATTAGGTTTCGCCCCATCTGCTAACCTAGGTGATCACATCAAAATATTCGAAGCGGTACATGGCACCGCACCAGACATCGCTGGACAAAATAAAGCAAACCCGACTTCACTTCTTTTGAGTGGGGTATTGATGCTAAATCAAATGGGACTAGAACATTACGGCTCTGCTATAAGAAATGCACTGCTAGATACTATAGATATAGGAGTTCACACTGGAGATTTTGGAGAAGACAGATCTAAATCTGTAGGTACTCTTGAATTTGCTGATGCTATCATCCAGAGACTAGACCTAAGTACGATAACAGATTCTCGTCCTGAAAAATACCATAAGCCTACTCAGTTAACTCAAAATAAAATGATGGTTTCTAGTGATGAAATCATAGAGACTGTAGGAATAGACTTATTTATAGAATGCGAAACACAGGCAGACAAGATAGCTGAGATAGTACAAGCAAACCTAGATGAACATATGGAACTTACTACTATCACTAATAGAGGCACGCAGGTATGGCCTGAAGGGTCCGTATTTACTAACTTAGTAGATACCTACGTAGTACGTATAGAAAAAAGTACTACCGCCGAAATCAAGAAAAAGAAATTTATGGAGCAAGCTATTCGCTTGTATGATTTCCTCAATATAGGCTCTATAGAGATGCTTATCAGTATAGATGGTAAACGTAAATACTCACTCGCACAAGGACAGAAAGTAAATGCATTGAGTTGAGCAAAAGTGGCACTATAGCAGCTTATTTCACTGGTCGTAAACTGGTGATTCCTATTCTAATAGGCCTAGCTACTGCCGCCTATTTTTTCTTGCAAGACTTTGATATTCTAGCATATCAAAGTATTCACTGGACTACTAACTTTAGTTTGTGGATCATGGCAGCTATCCTTTCTGTTTTCACTAGACTCATCTGCTATGCATATAGGCTTATTGTATTATCTAACTATGAAATCTCTTGGCGTAGAGCTATCCAAATTATTATATTGTGGGAATTCTCATCTGCAATATCTCCGGGGATAGTAGGTGGTACTGCAGCTGCTTTATTACTCCTGGCTAGAGAAAAAAACATAAATTCTGGCAAAGGATCAGCCATTGTTTTGGCAACCTCATTCCTAGATGTGCTTTTCTATGTGCTGGCTGTGCCATTCATGGCACTTTGGGTCTCTCGGTCAGCAGTGATTCCCCACAGTATTGGATATCTCTCAGCGGATGCCATATGGCACTATTTTGTCACCATATATTTCATCTTTTTAGGTTGGGCAGTTCTTTTAGGTTTCGGATTGTTTTTTAAACCTAAGAAGATTGCTCAGTTTATATTACTATTCACCAAACTACCATTCTTAAGTCGATTTAGTCGTAAAGTACAGCAGTGGGGAGACAATTTAGTTTTAGCAGCAGAAGCTTTTCGTAAGGAAAGTTTTTGGCACTGGTTCAAAGCTTTTTCAGGGACCAGTTTTGCATGGATATCCAGATTTATACTTGTCAATTGTCTTATACTCGCTTTGGGAAATGGTCTGGAAATAGCCGAGATATTTGCCAAGCAGCTTGTGATGTGGGCTGCACTTATGATACCCGCTACTCCAGGAGCCGCAGGTATGGCTGAGTGGCTATTTAGTGGGTTTATGAATGAATATTTTGCAAACATACAGCTTACTAATACTACTGCATTTCTATGGCGTATTTTAAGCTATTGGCCTTACTTGTTTGCAGGACTTATAGTATTTCCTATTTGGTACAGAGCTACGGCTAAGTCTGCAAAGCTTTAGGCAAATTAACGATAAACTTAGTCCCAACTCCCATTTCAGAGTCTATCTCTATAGCACCACCATGATCTTCTATAATACTGTATGAGATGGAAAGCCCTAATCCTGTTCCTTTCCCTACGTCCTTAGTCGTATGAAATGGTTCCATAATTTTACGTTGTAACTCTTTATCTATTCCGTTCGCATTGTCACTGACAATAATTTGAATGGAATCACCTAAATTTTTGGTTTCTACCATAAGTTGAGACGCTTTCCTGTTGGTTCCATTTTTTTCTTCTAATGCATCCAAGGCATTATTCATAAGGTTAAGTACCACTTGGTTTATTTTACCCACTTGACAAAAAACCAATGGAAGGTTTTGATCCAAATTGATTCCTAGCTTTATATTATTTAAGCGACTCTTAAGTACAGAAACCGTACTTCTAATGCCTCTATTAATGTCTGCAAGAGTCTTCTTCCCTGAATCGCCTCTGCTAAAGGAAGTAAGCCCTTGGACTATTGTATGTGTGCGATTAGCACCTTCTTCTATACCGTCTATGAGCTGTTTAGTCTCTACTAATGTGTACTCCAAATCCATCTCTTTTTCTACTTCTGCTAGCCTCAGTAGCTCTGTTTCATAATTGCTTTCATTTATACCTTTGTATTCCTTTATCAGTTTGGTCAGATCTGTTATGTTATCCCGCAGTGGTAGGACATTAGCAGACACAAAATTGATCGGATTATTAATCTCATGTGCTATACCTGCTGTAAGTGTACCGAGTGATGCCATCTTTTCAGATTGCACGAGCTGGAACTGTGCAGCTTTCAGTTCGTCTAGTGCTTCTTGCAGGGCCGCTGTACGTTCTATTACTTTTCGCTCAAGGGTGAGATTCTGATTTAAAACTAGCTCTTCGTTTTTTTGAGTTTGAATGACAGCCCTTCGATTAGCCTCCAAACGAGCGAGGTTTAGTACATTGATCTGATTAGCTAGTACAACAGAAAGAAGTATTGCCTGAAGAGCCACGCCAATAGTAAGAGTAAACGTCGTTATCCCATTATATGGCAGAATTTGTAAATCCTTGAGTACATAAAACACTATTCCAACAAAAAGAACAAAATAAGATACCCCCACATAACTCCCCTCTTTAATTCCTTTAGAAGACAAATAAAATGATATTCCCAAGATAACCAAAAGTGAGATCCCTGCTAATTGCATCACAATATATGCAAGCACAGCTTGTTCAAAAAAAGTCAATATTAAAACCGAAAAATACAAAGCCATAATGATATTTAATAACGTATGCCCTTTTTTAACATTTAATTTTGTACTCAACACTCTTTGTATAAATAATATTCCAAAGATGCCAGACAATCCAGAACAATAGTGGATCAGTACATTTGAAACTATTGGAATATCAGAAAAAATATAGTAATTAAACCCAATTATGTCCAGTTGAGCCACCCCTATAAACAAAAGATATAAGACATAATAAATATAATTTTTATCTTTTAAAAAAAAATAAAGTATCAAATTATAAAAAAATAAGGCACCTAAAATGCCAATGAATATGCCAGATAAAATATTCCTATAAAATGTTGCCTTGTCAATCTTGCTCTCTGTCCAAATTGAAAGTGGCAAAATCACCTGTTCGTTTGAGCTGATATTTACAGTTAAAGAGTCTCCCGATTTAACTTTACAATAGAAATATGGATCATCTTCAAATCCAATTGTATTTTTTATACTCTGTCCACCCAAGAAAATCTTTCCTGACACATGATTCTCAACTTTTACATAATCAAGATTGTACTTCTGAATCATCAAGAATAGTTCTTGACTTTTAGAAAAATCATCTATTGTCAATTCTAAGCAATGAGTGTCAGTAGATATTCCCAAAGAAAACTGATGTATGGCATCGTCTGAAAATCTAAACATGCTATCATAAGCGTTCGCATTATGAAAGTACCCTATCCCAACTATTATAAGAAGTAGTCTAAACATATAAGTTGTATTTTATTATAATTCCACCTCCAGAATTTATCTCTTTAAAAGTTTGGAACCTATCCTCTCGCAGGGAAAGTACTCGTTCTTTTTCTGAATCAACGCATGTACCTAAATCTACAATTGACCCATGTGCCCACACACCTGCTCGGAATTCTTTAGTTGGATAATTGAAATAACCGTTATCACCAATCTCACTAACTAACCCATAACCAAGTCTCCTTGGAATTCTAAAAGTATATGTAGCCATAAAGCATAACGAAATTCTCCAATCAAAAAACGGTGCTAGCACTACACCTAACCTTGATAAAAGATAACTAAGTTGCCTACCTCCTACTAATTTTGAATTCCATAATCCGCATATTTCATAGGGTTTAAGATTTGAAATAGAATTCATATAATCTCGTAGCCTCTCATCCGAAGGCAAAATAGCTTCTTCCAGTGGGAGTAAGATATCATTTATTTTTGTTTGAAAACGTAGCCCACCTACGGCGTTTTCCCCTATCTTAGCAATTATCACATAAGTATTTGCTTTGCCGTGCCACTGTCGATTGTTACTTTTTAAGTGCTCGTATCCATATTCTTTCAAAACTTTCTCATGTCCTACAGAGAATTCCTCACATAGTTTCAAATTATCATTTGCCCAGAACCCTGTTACAATGCACTCTTCTAACATTTATTTTATAATCTTACGTTGTTTTAAATGTCGTTCAATTCCAAAATACTCTCGTTCAATCTGCTTCAATTGTCCAAGAAGCATCATTCTCACTAAAGCTACAGTCACCCCACTCCCATAAATAACCTCAGACCCAAGTTGAGGCCATGATAGTACTGTTTTACCAAACTCTGGAATTGAGTCTTTCATTCGATCTGTTATCTTTTGAAAATTAAATAACTTGGTTAAAACAGCTGTCTTTTCCATAAGAGACTCTGCTCTAATGGCTTCTTTTATTTCGTCTCCACTTAGCTTCCCATTAAAGATTTCCAATTCTAAATCCAAATCATACCTTTCTACATCAATAATACAATTATCATTGGTTTCCATTATCACAGGAACCCTTTGTTCTCGTGCCTTCAGCCTAGCTTCTATCTTTACTCTTATATCATCACATTCCTCTACCAATAAGTCTATTTTGCCATCTTTACAGAAAAAATCATCTGCATTATCTTCGGTGTAGCCTTCTACATAGCACGTCACTTTAATATAGGGGTCTAGTTCCGCTATTTCTTGGGCTGCCGATACCGACTTGTTTTTGCCCATTTCAGCTAGGGGTGCGTTAATCCTATTTAGGTTAGATAATTCTATATCATCAAAATCAGCCAAGCGTATCTCGCCGGCTATTCGTTCCAAAGCGATAGTAGTGGCTACTGCTCTACCAACTGAAAGACCGATGATACCAATTTTCTTAGTCCTTAAAAGATCTTGCTCCTCTTGAGTTATTTTATATTTATTTCTATTCGTACGGACTTCTATAAATTCTTCTTCATCTAAAATATGCACAAGTTGCCTTTTCCAAGGGTAATACACCCACACACCATATGTGTGGAGGGTTTCGCCATGAAGACTAAGGTGCTCTGGTATCATATTTAAACTTAGTATTTCATCTTTAGACAAACTAGGGTTCCTACAAGCTAATAATTCCAAAAGTTGAGTCTCTATAGAATCACAGAATTCAATGTTGAAATCATTTCTTAGGTTAGAAAATATGGTATGTTCGGCATCATACTTAAGCCTCAAAAAAGTAGGCTTATGCACATTATTAGCAGCTTCATTAATTGTGGTAATCACTTTTATTCTCTCTCTAATGTTTTATTAATTCAAAAAAAACTGTTAGCTGCCTGCAAACAAACAACTGTACCAGACAATAATATGTGTTTAATGTAAGTATCTTTTTAAAAATAAGTTTTGGGTTATCCACATAATGTATATATTTGTACAACTACTATTTACTGATAAACATGAAATTATACAACGAAATTTCTGTGCTTTACGTCGATGACGAAGCACAAAACCTAGCCGCTTTCAAGGCAAACTTTAGAAAAATCTTCAATGTTGTGCTAGCTAATAATGCAACAGAAGCTCTCCAAATTATCGATTCACAGCACGTGGATGTGGTCATTACTGATCACATGATGCCAGATATTTCTGGTGTTGACTTATTGGAAATGTTAAAATCCTCTCATCCTTACATAGGAAGGATTCTGATAACAGGATGCAGCGATATATCCATAGTGATAGAAGCTATAAATAGATGTGATGTATTCCGTTTTCTTACCAAGCCTTGGGTAAAAGATGATCTTACTGAGACTATTCTATCTTCTCACGATCAGAATCAAGAAAAAGAAAAAGAAAATCTAGTCTCTACCAAACTAGTAGAGACGAATCAGCAACTTGAGTTTATGTTGAGACAAAAACTCATCTCCTAAGTACCAAAGAATATATACCTTTGTTCATACAATGAGCAATAAACCGTGTATCGGCATTACTGTAGGCGACTTCAACGGTATAGGCCCTGAGCTTATACTGAAATCTCTGAGTAATGAACTGATTTTCAACTACTGCACGCCAGTAGTGTACGCTAGTACTTATGTGTTTAAGTTTTATGCGGAATTACTTGGATACCCGCTGCTTAATTTTAATCTAGTACGTAAGGCCGCAGATGTAAAGCACGGGGTAATCAATATCCGTGTGTGTAATACCGATCGTATACTAATAACTCCAGGTATTCCAAGCACTGAAGCTGGAAAATTCGCTTACGACTCTTTGAAACTAGCCGTAAGTGATATAAGAGAGGGCATAATAGAAAATTTACTCACCGCACCTATAGATAAAAAATCTACAACTGACGCTGGCTTAGAATTTAATGGGCATACACAATACTTTGCTAACGAATTCAATAGTAATGTCCAAATGCTTTTACTCGCAGATGAGATAAAAGTAGCTATGGTCACTGGCCACACAGCACTTACCGAGGTGACACAGCACCTCAGCACAGAAAAAATACTGGAAAGTATTAAATCACTCAATGAGAATCTCAAGTCAGATTTTGGTGTTGTAAAGCCTAAAATAGCTGTCCTCGGCATGAATCCACACGGCGGAGATCAAGGACTAATGGGCCGAGAAGAACTCGACATAATCGCACCAGCCATTAAACAAGCAGAAACAGAAGGTATCTTGGTTATTGGTCCGTATCCACCAGATGGGTTTTTCGGTTCAGCAAATAGCAATAATTTTGATGCAGTACTCGGAATGTACCACGACCAAGTGCTTATTCCGTTTAAGCAAGTAGCCTTTTCTGAAGGCATAAATTACACAGCTGGACTACCTATTATACGGACCTCACCAGACCACGGCACAGCCTATGACATAGCAGGAAAAGGTATAGCAGATACAGCATCCTTTATTAATGCCCTATACCTTATCAATAAAATACACAGAAACCGATTAAGCTACTATGACTCGAACGTTACTCAACTTAAGTTTAGAGACCATAGAAAGGAAAAATTCAGTATAGGCGTTCCAGACTTAAGATAAGTGAGTCTTAATAATTCGTTTACAAGTAAAATGTTTACCTTTGCAGACTTTTTGTTATGAAATTGTCCAACTTCGATATAAATTTTAATAGGTTTAAAAACGAGCAAGATACTGTTGAATATCAATTAGGAGATACGTTCTTTGACCTTAAAGAGGGCAGCCTGTATCACAATTGTGATATAGCTGTCAAAGTAGTTTGCATTAAGAAAGATAGCACAGTCACACTAAAATATAGTATGAATGGTAGTATCTCGTCTGACTGCGAAAGATGCCTAACCAAAATTAAGATAGAAATAAATAGCGAATTTGAATACCCGCTAAAGCTAACTACTAATGAGGTTTTGTTAACAGAAGAAAACTACATTTCTGCAAATCATCAGATATATAATACATATGACTCATTATATGAGTATATCTGTATGAGTATCCCTACCCGTAAGATTTGTGAAAACTCAATAAGTGAAACAGAATGCGAAATAATCCATCCAGAAACTACCGAAGAAGAGGTAGTAGATGAAAGATGGGCAGAATTAAAAAAATTAATAAAAAAATAAAATGGCACATCCTAAACGTAAGATTTCCAAGACAAGAAGAGACAAAAGAAGAACTCATTACAAGTTAGGCAATAGACAGCTTCACAGAGATCCATCTACTGGCGAAGTACATCTTTACCACAGACTTAATCTAGAAACTGGCATGTACAGAGGTGTACAAGTTCTAGAACCTAAAAACGCGGAGTAATCGCATATGAAAATTGGCATAGATGCCATGGGAGGCGATTTCGCACCTGCAGAATGTGTAAAAGCAGTAGTAACAGAGGCAAATCGAGAGGATAACGAAATGCACTTTTTTCTCTTTGGAGAAAAAGATTCGTTAAAGCCTTATGTCACTGAGCTCAACCATCCCAACATCAGCATAATAGATACTGGTGAGAGTATCGGCATGGCAGAGCACGCTACGAAAGCAGTGGTTTCCAAAAAAGACTCCAGCATAAATGTAGGAATGCACTATTTGTCAGAGGACAAAATAGACGCATTTATGAGTGCTGGAAACACGGGAGCCATGATGGTTTCTGCACTTTATCAAGTAAAAACAATACCTGGGATAGACAGACCCGCTCTCTCGTCTGTCCTGCCCCAGCAGAGTGGTATCACTGGTGTATTACTAGACGTAGGTGCTAATAGTGACTTAAAACCAGAGACTTTGGCAAAATTTGCAGTCCTAGGCAGCGAATATGCCAAAGCAGTATATGGAATTAAAAATCCAAGAGTAGGGCTAGTCAACATTGGTGCTGAAGAAGAAAAAGGAAACATTCTTACAAAAGCAACATTCCCTCTTTTAAAAGAAAAAAAAGGCATAAACTTTATAGGTAATGTAGAAGGAAGAGACCTTTTCAACGACTTAGTAGACGTAGCTGTGTGTGATGGTTTTACAGGAAATGTCATTGTTAAAACCTGTGAAGGATTTTTCTATAATCTTCTAAAAAGAGGAGTAAAAGACGACTTTCTTACTAAATTTAATTTTGAACATTATGGCGGTACTCCTATACTCGGAGTTAAGAAACCAGTCATAATAGGTCACGGTATTACCAAGGAAAAAACGTTCCTAAACATGATAAAACTTTCAAAAAATGTGGTTGAATCAGATTTAATTTCTAAGATTGAACAATCGTTTTTTGAAACCACAGAAAACTAAGACAACTAAAAGCAATAATCATGAGAGCAGCTATCACAGCAGTAGGCGGCTACGTGCCAGAAAAGGTACTGACCAATAAAGAACTCGAAAAGCTCGTAGATACTTCTGACGAGTGGATACAATCGCGTACCGGCATCAAAGAGCGTAGAGTAATGCCAGATGACGAAGCAACTAGCGATATCTGTGTACACGCCATACATAAAATACTAAAAAAAAGAGGGATTTCTGCAGATGAAATTGACCTTGTCATAGTAGCAACTGTAACACCTGACCACGTATTTCCTGCTACTGCTAATATTGTGACAGATAAAATCGGTGCTAAAAATGCTTGGGGATTTGACTTAGGAGCAGCTTGTTCAGGGTTTTTATATGCACTAGAGACAGGAAGCAAATTCATAGAGTCCGGAAAGCATAAAAAAGTAATCGTATGTGGTGCAGATAAAATGTCTGCCATAGTAAACTATCAAGACAGAAACACTTGCATTATTTTTGGTGACGGCGGAGGAGCAGTGCTCTTAGAGCCCAGTGAAGATGAGAATGGTATAATGGATAGTATTTTAAAAAGCGATGGCTCAGGTCGTAACTTTTTATATCAAAAATCTGGTGGATCTATGCATCCGCCTACTCATGAGACCATAGATGCAAGGGAGCACTATGTCCATCAAGAAGGTAAGACTGTCTTCAAATTTGCCGTAACCAATATGGCGGAAGTCAGCAGAGAAATAATGGACCGTAATCATCTTGAGGGCAAGGACGTAGATTTCCTTTGTGCCCATCAAGCTAATCTTCGTATCATAGATGCTACTGCAAAACGAATGGAATTAGATGATGATAAAGTCCTAATTAATATAGAGAAGTACGGCAATACTACTGCTGGTACGATCCCATTATTATTCGCTGATTTTGAGAAAAAATTTAAAAAAGGAGATAACATAGTGCTCGCTGCTTTCGGAGGTGGTTTCACTTGGGGCTCCATATATGTCAAATGGGCATACAATTCTTAATAACTAACATAAAACACTATTTTCGTTAAATAGATTATAAGCCATGAACTTAAAAGAAATTCAAACATTAATCAAATTCATATCTACATCTAAAGTAGATGAAGTAGCTATAGAGCAAAAAGATTTTAAAATTAAAATCAGAAGAAACACTAATGTAAGCACTAAAACTGTAGCAGTAGCAGCTCCTCAATCTTATGTAGAAGAACACGCACCATCAGCACCAGAAAGTGTACCGACTAGCCCTGCTGCCAAAGAAGTAGCTTCCAATACCGAAGAAATAAAATCGCCGATGATAGGAACATTCTATCGTAAAGCATCTCCAGATAAGCCGTCTTTCGTAGAAGTAGGAGACGTGGTCGAAAAGGGACAAGTTATATGCATCATAGAAGCCATGAAACTCTTCAATGAGATAGAATCAGAAGTAAGTGGGAGAATTGTAAAAGCACTGATAGATGATTCTCAACCAGTAGAATACGATCAACCACTTTTCTTAGTTGAACCTGTCTAACTAAGAAGTGTCAATGTTTAAAAAAATACTAATAGCGAATAGGGGTGAAATAGCCCTCCGCGTAATTAGAACGTGTAAAGAGATGGGTATCTCTACTGTAGCAGTTTACTCTACTGCAGACCAAGACAGTCTTCATGTAAAGTTTGCTGATGAGGCAGTTTGCATAGGGCCACCATCCAGCACACTATCTTACTTAAGCATGCCTAATATTATAGCTGCTGCAGAAATAACAAATGCAGATGCCATACACCCAGGTTACGGCTTTTTGTCTGAAAACGCACAATTCTCTGAAATGTGTAGAGACCACGGTATTAAATTCATAGGTGCTAGCCCAGAAATGATAGAGGGTATGGGTGATAAGTCCAATGCAAAAGCTACTATGATAGCCGCAGGTGTACCGTGTGTGCCTGGGTCTGAAGGACTCTTAAAAGACCTAAAAGATGCGAAGAAAGTAGCTAAACAAGTAGGTTACCCTGTTATGCTAAAAGCTACTGCTGGTGGCGGTGGACGAGGAATGCGTCTTATCTGGAACGAAGAGGATTTCGAAGATAACTGGAACAGTGCACGCACCGAATCAAAAGCTGCTTTTGGTAATGATGCGATGTACTTGGAAAAATTCGTAGAAGAGCCTAGACATATAGAAATTCAGATAGCTGGGGATCAATACGGCAAAGTATGTCACCTTTCTGAGAGAGACTGCTCCATACAGCGTCGGCATCAAAAACTTCTGGAAGAAGCTCCCTCTCCCTTTGCTGACGAAGATCTAAGAACACGTATGGGTGAGGCTGCTATAAAAGCCGGCGAGGCTATAAGGTATGAAGGAGTAGGAACAGTTGAGTTTCTAGTAGATAAACACAAACAATTCTTCTTTATGGAAATGAATGTACGTATACAGGTAGAACATCCTGTAACTGAAGAGATTATCAATTTCGATCTTATTAAAGAACAAATAAAGCTAGCTGCTGGTCATCCTATAAGCGGACAAAACTATCTGCCACAGAAACACTCTATCGAGTGTAGAATAAACGCAGAAGACCCGTTTAACGATTATAGACCAAGCCCAGGGAAAATAACAGTGTTACACAAGCCAGGTGGACACGGAGTACGTATAGATTCACACATTTACGCTGGTTACACCATCCCTCCGCATTATGACTCTCTCATAGCCAAGCTGATAGTATCTGCCCAGACTAGAGATGAGTGTATCCTGAAGATGGAGAGAGCTCTATCTGAGTTTACCATAGAAGGAATTAAAACAACTATCCCGCTTCACCTAAAGCTGATGCGTGATCCAGAATTTAGAGCTGGTAATTTCACCACCAAGTTTATGGAAACCTTTGATATCAACGAGTAGTTAAGTTCGCCTTCTCACCCACAAAAAAAGGGGGATATCAGTTTTGATATCCCCCTTTTTTGTTTTCTATGGTCAAGCTTATTGCTTCTGAATCATCTTGGAGTATGTGTTATTTCCATCTATCTTCATAACATAAATTCCCTTTGCTAGGTCACTCATATTTATAGTGCGTCCAGAAGCTAATAGTTCGGTCTTCTTTAAGCTACCCAATATATCGTAAATCATCACTTGCTGTGTGCCTCCGCTAGCAAAAGACACCGTAATTTTGTCTTTGACTGGGTTAGGATATGCTTTAAAAACTTCTTTGTGATTAGTTTTTTCTATGGATACAGGACTTCCGGCTCTGATGGATAAACGGAATGAATCTAGAATGCTATTATCCTTCTTAGAACGTGCTACTACGAGTGCAGTACCATTTCCTATAGCATCGAAAAATGAAAAACCTAATTTAAAAACTTCCTCTTCACCAATGCCAAGATTAAAGTCATACGAACTTTGAGGGTTTGGAATACACAATAAACCACTGCATACGGTAACATCCCAAGAATCGTGCATTTCTAACTCAGTCAAAGTCCATTCGAACATTGTATCAGCTTCATCCACAGCACTATTAGTCAGATGAGATGTTAAATTATAATCAAACTCTTCAGCAGAGGACCAAGTGCTCTCATTTTTGATATCAAAAGAAATCTGAGCAAAAGCATTCACCATAACCATGGATAATGCAAAGAATAATGTAATTTTTCTGTTCATACTATTTTCTATGTTAAGCAGCTTCAGCCTCTACAGCTTCCACTTCTGGTATCATTCGTTTTAATAGGTTTTCTATTCCTGCTTTCAAAGTAAGTGTGCTACTAGGGCAGCCACTGCATGATCCTTTCATAGTCACAGTAACTATCCCTGCTTCAAAACTCTTAAAATCTATAGCTCCACCATCCATCTCTACAGCTGGTCTCACGTGGTCTTCTAAAAGTTGTTTTATTTTAGTCACTACTTCAGATTCTTCCTCATCAGTAAGTACTTCTTTTATGACTACTATAGGTTTCTCCGCTTCTAAGTATTCATGAACAAATTTCTTAAGCTGAGGTATAATATCGAACCACTCATAGTCTGATTTTTTAGTCACAGATACGAAGTTGTTCATTATGAAAACTCCTTTTACAAAGTCATACCCGAATAGTTCTTGTGCCATAGGACAAGTCTCTAGACCCTCATTAGATCTAAAATCTATACTATCGTTAGGCAAAATCATCTTATTCGCCACGAATTTCATAGACTCCGGGTTAGGTGTTTTCTCTGAGTATACGGTTATTGTTTCTGTTAATTCCATCTTATTTGTAACACTTCAAAAGTAGTGAATGTTTTGGTAGTCATCAACCCCGCTATGTCATCATTCGTCTAGTTCGTCTGATTCATTGTGCAATAGAAGATCTCCCGCATAATGAGCTTGCTCATTATAATGCTTATTAAATGTGCACCATTGGCAGTCATCTTTTTCGCACCCCTGCTCGAACTCCAAGTTCTGTATTTTTGCAAAAACAGACTTAATCTGTTCTCTTACAAATGCATACTCATTATCATTTACCATGATTTTTACCTTCTGGTGGTTTTCGCCATCTGGCTCTATAAAGTCTATTTCACCTGACAGTACTCTTAAGTTTTGAGTATTATCACTTTCTATGAGTGCCTTATAAAATAGTATCTGTCTCCAATAATCACCCCCATACCGCTTCTCGAAATTTAGCTCATCAGAGTTGTCTTCTAAAACTAAAGGTGGCTTTACCTTACTCTTACCATATTTAAACTGTCCCGTCTTGAAGTCTACTACGTGCACTTGCTTATCGTTAATCACGACCTTATCAATTTGCCCACGGATAGGTACGCCATCTATTTCGCAGTTTTTCAAATAAAGCTCTGTTTTTATTTCCCCTTGTTCTTTCCACGTTTCTGCATATTCGTCATAGTACTTATTTAACACTTCTTCTCCGTAATACAGCCTTCTCTCCAAACCTTCCTTAGTAAAAGCCTCCTTGCTGCTTAACATAGCCGAGGTAAACTTCCGAGTGACGAGACTCTTAGCCTCTTCGTCACCCTTCAAATTATCAAGCTCCTTAAAAAGTCCGTCTAATGCATAATGGATAGCCGTACCAAAAGTCATGCTCTCTCCCTTAGCTGAAGGCACTCTGATAATGTTTTGATAAAAGAAGGCTACGGGACACTTTAGGTAGCTATTCAGATTAGTAGCACTAAGCCTGAAATTTTCTACTTCTTTTTTTACAAAGTCTTGTTGCACCAATTTAGTATACCCTTTATTACTACTTGCCATCATAAAGTCAAAGAACCTTAATAAGTCCCCTTCAGACGCCTCTTCTTTTTGAAAATCAGCAGCGTTACTTTCTTCTAACTCGACCACAAAAACGCTTTTTATCAGGTCTTTTTCTTTCTCGTTTTTAAGAGCATAGCTTATCTCTATGTGTCTACGTGCACGGGTAAGTGACACATAAAAAAGTCTCCTAGATTCTTCTTCTTGTGCCTTAGCGGGTTCTCCAGGAAGTAGCATGTTCAGTTTAAATGGCAGTGCCGTTTTATCCTTTTCCCACTTATTCTCAGTACAGCCCAACACAAATACATAGTCAAACTCTAAACCTTTGGACCCATGGACAGTCATCAAATTTACGCCGTCTATTCCGTGTATTATTTTATTTAACTTTAACCCCAGGTTATTTGCTTGTAGAAGATCTAGTTTATTTAAAAAGTCTTTTAATGATAGATACGGGTTTCTGCTTGTCTCTTCTTTCAGAAAGTTATAATAGGTTTTCAAGCACTGAATTTGAAAAGTAGCATCACGACTAGCTAGTGCTCGAGATATAAATTTCATCTTAGACATAATTCGCTCTACAAGTGTTTGCAGAGTTATATTATGCATTTCTTTTAACCAAAACTCTACGTCTTCTGTAAATGCTCTTAACTCGGTACGTGCTTCTTTTTTTATCCCTAAATCACTAGCAGCAGCATTTAATTGTGCCCGCCACCCATTGTCCCAGTCTTTAGAGAATAGGCTGCTCAATCGAGCAATATCATATGCAGTGATATGTGTAAACGTATGGTAATGCAGTATCTCAAAGAGTAGATGCTGTCCGCTATCTAACTTGTTACTTTCTAGCATAAAATAGGTGAGCATATTATTCAGCTGTTGTACTATGGGTATGTCTAATACATTTTGCGTCTTCGCCACATTATAACTTATCCCCTCACTTTCTAAGAATTTAATGAGTTCCTCACTTTGAGAGTGGTTGCGATACATGATGCCCACTTCGCTCAGTGATACTCCGCTAGTACGTAGTGCTTTTAACTTAGAGGTGATACTCACTATCTCTTGAAAAGTGTTCGGATACTCCACTACCTTAAGTGCTTTTACGATACCGGCAACATCATTATTCGCAGCTACTATGTCTTTATTCAGATTAGGAACCTTACCTACTAGCCTCTCATTATTGTGCTTTATGATGTGATTACTACCGTCTAATATATTTTGGCTAGACCTATAGTTCTGGTCTAATATCACCAGTTTGATATGCTCCTTATAATACGTATAAAACTGATAGATATTTTCTACATTGGCTCCTTGAAACTTATAAATACTCTGGTCATCATCACCTACTACAAATACATTGGGATTATCCCAATAACTGATCAGCTTATATAATAAATCATTTTGAATACCATTAGTGTCCTGATATTCGTCCACTAAAAAGTACTGATACTGCTCCTGATACTTGAGTAAGAGCTCGTCATTGGTAGTCAGTTTTTCTAATACCCAAGCAAGCATATCATTAAAGTCGTATCGCTTCCTTTGGTTAAGTAGTTGGTTGTATTTATCCAATAAACTGCAAGCCTCCTCTAGTTTTTTCAAAGAGTCCGTTGCTTCATTGTACTTATTTTCTTTCAAATCCCCTTTCACATATTTACCATACTTTCTAGTATAATAAAAAGAGGGGTCATCTAGCATTTCCTTCTTAGCAGAATCAACTTTTACTTTTATATCGCTAGGACTCAGATTGTCTTTTTTTAGTAATCCAAAAAGTTTATTCAGATTCTTAGCATCGTAATACACATCCCCTACAAATCTTTTTAATAAACTATTATTGGGTAGTTTATCTATAATCTCTCGCATTATTTCTAGTGTCTCAAGTTCAGATACGGGATCTAAGTCTTGTATACCAAAAAGGTCTTTATTTTCCTGAATCACCATATTACAAAATCCATGGTAGGTGTAGATGTTCACCTTATAAGATTCCGAGCCTATGAACTCATAGATACGCTTCCTCAGGGCTGTAGTAGCAGCCTCTGTAAACGTAAGACAAATAATGTTCTCCGCCATAGCATCAGTATTTTTCAAGATACTAGCTACTCTAGCACCTAGCACCTGAGTCTTGCCTGTACCAGGACCAGCTACCACCATGACACTGCCATCTATGGTGTCTACTGCTTTCTTCTGGTTAACATTAAGTTTTTTATATACTTCTTCGTAAGTCATTTTTTAGATAAAGTGGCAAGTTGGAATATTACCTTAACATTAACAAAATTTTAAACTTTTTTTAAAAAACAACTTGGATTTATGCAACCTTTGTTGAAATTCGTGTCCAATTATTAAAAGAATGTAAAAAATGAAAAAACACAATTACTTAATTAAGGGCTTACTCTCTAGTGTTTTGATAGCACTTTTTGGGTTTGCTAATGCCCAGTATTGCACCTCTGCGGCCATTTCTACGGCTGACTCAAAAATTGATAGAGTTGTTTTGGCAGGTAACACCACCACTATAGACGAAAGTTCTACAACTTTATGTGCTACATATACTGATAATACATCTGTTGCTGCAGCAGAACTTACTGCGGGAAGTAGTTACACAGTTAGTATAGACCACGGTACTTGTCGCACGACTCATTATCAGAAGCGATCAACCGCTTGGATAGACTTTAACGGGAATGAAGTTTTTGAGGCATCAGAACAATTAGGCCCTATAGCTACATCTAACTTTGGAGTAGCTAATGCTGTGCATAATATCACCTTCACCGTGCCTTCTGGCGTGTGTGGTGGGTCTACTAGAATGCGTGTTGTGCTAGTAGAAAGTAATAATCCTACAGCTTGTGGACCTTATACTTGGGGTGAAACTGAAGACTACACTGTAGATTTAGTAAATCCCTCTTCAGGCCTTAGCAGTGACTTCTTAGTGCCTGCAACAGCTTATACGGGTACCGTTATACAGTTTACCAATTCTAATCAAGTAGGCTACTTGTCTCATAACTGGACTGTAGATGGTACTCCGTATTCTATTACTAATGCTGAGCACATATTTGCTGCTGCAGGTACGTATACTGTAAAGCTAGTGAGTACAAACTGTCTTGGTACTGACTCTACCACTAAAACTGTAACTGTAATCAATCCTACAGCTCCTCCTGTTTCTAACTTTATCTCTGATAAAAACGTAGCAGAAATATTCGAAACTGTTCAGTTTACTGACTTAAGTAGTAATGGCCCAACTTTCTGGGATTGGATCTTTATACAAGGTACTGATACCGTAGATGGAGATGACCAAGCTGCCCTTAGAGGTGGTAACCCTTACATACATAGAAATCCTCAAATATTCACCGGTAACTATACTGGTGCTCTTGATATTGGTACTTGGCAAGTTTGCCTCAAGGCTTCTAACGCCATCCCTGGCTCTTCTTACACTTGTAAAATGGGCTATATCACCGTACAACAGTCTAGCTATAATATGGGTGCTCAAACTCAACTACCTGCTGGTATCATAACTACTTCTAGTGGTGTGATATTTGATAAAGGTGGTATCGCTGGTAACTACCCGTCTGGTGGTGCTAATCCCGAAACTCAAGAGGCTCTTATCGCTCCTTGTGGTGCTCAAAGTGTTTCACTTGACTTTACGACTTTCCAAGTAGCCGCTAACGCTACTCTTAGAATATATGACGGTACTAATGCTCTTGGTACTCCTCTTCATACTGCAAACGGATTTACAAGCACGGATGATGCTAACTCTATAGGTACTATTACCGCTAATTCTGGTGCTATGTACTTACTTTGGGTGGCTACTAGTGGACCTAATGATGTAGGTTTCGCAGCTAACTGGACTAGCGTAGCTGGTACAGGTGCTACTCCTACTGCCGCTATCACTATGCCAGGCACTACACTTTACAATGCCGTATCTGTTGACTTCTTGAATGCCTCTCTGAATGCAGAGGGTAACACTTCTAGAGAATGGACTATCACAGGCCCTGTAGGTGCTTCTGGTATCACTACATATACCTCTGAAGATATAGAAAACTTAACCTTCTTTGCTAATGGTGATTATACAGTATGTCTTACAGTGACTACTTGTGACAACCAAGTAAGTTCTACTTGTGAATCATTCACCGTAGTTGCTCCTAACTCTCCTACTGAACTTGACTTTATAGCTGATAATAGAAGACCTAATACTGGTGAAGAAGTAACTTTCACTGCTACTAGCGATAAAGCTAACCAATGGGAATGGTCTGTATTCCCTAACTCGGGATGGGCTAAGGCTCCTGCAAATGCAGCTATCCCTACTCAGGCTTATACCTTCTCTGCTCCTGGTGTATACACCGTACAGTGTGTGGCTTATAACTCTGTAGATCAAGCAGCTTCTGAAACTACTGTAGTGAAAACTGGTTATATCATCGTGGTTCAGCATTGTACTCCTATCATTGGCGTAACTACTTCTTCTGACGTAGGTATCAGCTATGTAGGTGTAACTAATCCTCTTACTAACGAATTACTTATTGATAACAATACCACTTCTGGTACTGCTTACACTGATTACACCTCTGATGGTGCTATCGATGTGAACTTCGGAGGTACTTATAACTTCGAAATCAAAAGACCAACTACTGTTAACCCTATGTCCAGAAGAGTTTGGATAGATTGGAACGTAGATGGTGACTTTGATGACGCTGGCGAATCTGATCCACTTACTATGGTAGAAGCTACTGCTAATACCGCTTCTTGGACTGGTTCTTTCACTGTACCTGACGCTACTACTGCTTTTGAAGCAACTACACGTATGAGAATAGGAGTATCTTATGATACGGACCTTAACGAACCTTGTGGTGCCGGTACTAATCCTGCCGCTAACCGTATAGGTGAGTTCGAAGATTACGCTATTCGTGTAGTAAATGACGGTGACAGACCGGAAATCATCCTGAATGGTGACCCTATCGTATACATAGAACAAGTAGCTACTATAACTGATATTAATTATATATCTGACTCTGCTATCGTAATGGACCCTTCTCAAGGTAACATCACTGAAAATATGATAATCACTTCTGACTTAGACCAAACACTTCCTGGTGTATACTTCGAAGTATATAACGCTAAAGATGCCTCTGGAAACGATGCCGAGGAAGTAACTCGTCTAGTATATGTAGTCTCTGACCAGACCGCTCCAGAAATAACCGTCAATGGTTCAACTGATGTTACTATCGAAGTAGGTACTGCCTGGGTTGACCTTGGTGCTTCTGCTCTTGATAATAAAGAAGGTGTACTTACTGACGCTATCGTAACTACTGGTGCTGTAAATGAAAACCTTCTCGGTGACTATACTATCACTTACAGTGTGAAAGATAATCAAGGTAATGCTTCTTCTGCTACTCGTATCGTACGTGTAGTGGATACTCAACTACCTGTTATAGAAAATGCTAGTGCTGATAAATCTGGTGCTTGCTGGGCTGTAGAAGTACAACTTCAAAATATCTTCGCAGATATCACTAACGCTACAGATAACTACAACAACTTGAGTAATGGCCTTACTTTTACTGCTAGTCCTGCTGCCCCTCAAGGTGGTGCTGCTGTGGATACTCGCTTCCAAGGTACTACTACAGTTACTTATACCGCTACTGACGAGTCTGGTAATGTCACTACTCAGTGTGTAGACTATATCGTGCGTGATTACATCGCTCCGATTATTAACCTACGTACTCTTGATGTAGTTAATCACAGAGTGAATACTCCGTATACACCTGTACCTGCTACTGCTACTGATAACTTATACAATAGCACTCAAATCAGTTTAAATGGTTCGTCTAATGTAGATGCTTATGCTCTTGGTACTTACCAAGATACTTATATAGCTATTGATGCTGCGGGTAATACATCCACAACTATCCGTACAGTAAATGTAATAGATGATCTAAACCCTACTATCTCTGGTAAAAGAGGTCCTATCGTAAAACTAGGTGTGGGTTCTCAAGTAGATGCAATATCATTTGTGCTCTTCGCTGATAATTATGACGATCCTACTATTCTTGCAGCTAACCATACTCTAGTATCTAATGACCTAAATCTACAGGTAGCAGGATTATACTCTGTAGTGTTTAGAACTGAAGATAACTCAGGAAACAAGTCAGCAGATTATGTTTTATACTTTGACATAGACTACCAATACGAAAAAGAGATCAACAATGTAAACTCGCTATCTATAGAAGATTTACTAGCTGTATCTCCTAACCCTACTAACGGTCAATTAAATATCTCGGTAAACCTTCCTGAAAATGAAGTAATCAACCTTGCTATATTTAATACTATGGGTCAAGAAATACTATCCGTATCTAACGGTAAAGTATCTAACGGTAACTACGCTGTAGACCTCAGTAACAATGCTAACGGTATCTACTACGTCAAAATGAACGTGAAAGGTGCTATCGTAACTAAAAAAATAGTGCTTAATAACTAAGTACTTAATCTCTCTAATATCTATAGCCCGACTCACGTCGGGCTTTTTTTTGACATTTTTTACAGGTTGATTGTCATAATATTAAAATTATTTGCAACCTTTCTTGATACCTAGTGTCTAAACTAATACATTTGGATATCTAAAAGAGTCACAAAACATAAAAATCAAACATATGAAAAGAACAATTACACAGTTTAAAGCAGCTTTCAAGCTCTTGGGTAAGTCAGCCCTCCTGGCCATGCTAGGGATCTTAACGTATTCGGCCTCAGGACAATACACCACACCAACACACTATGCTGGTGCCTGTTATTATACTAATAATGGGTATGCCGCTATAGAGCAGGTTCAAATAACGGACCAATCTGGAAACGTTGTTTACAACAAGGCCGCAGATGGTTCAAATCAATGTCCCAATGGTTACAGACAGGCTCTAGGTCACTATAATGTAATCGAAGCTACTTCAGCATTTACGCTCTCTGCTGGAGCTTCATATACTATTTCTGTAAGCACTTCAAACAAGCGTAACACTACAATTGCTTCTTCTCTTGGCATTTGGTTAGATTTCAATGGAGACGAAGACTTTGCCGATGCAGATGAATTTATCACTAACGCTAATAATCAACAAGCCGCTGGGGCTCAATCTCCTGGTGCACTAAAAGCATATAACTTTACTGTTCCTTGTGGCGGAACTACAGGTACTATTCGTATGCGTATCAGAAGTGATTATTATTTTTATGGTTTTAACTCAGCAGGTCACAGCACATCCGCAGCAGCGGGGGGTACTAGACCTTTCTATGGTGAAACAGAAGATTTCGCATGTTCATATTCTGTACCTTCAGGACTTAGTAGTAACTTCTTCAGTCCTACTACCGCTTATGTGGGTACTGTAGTAGATTTCAATAACTCAAACCAATCAGGTTATATCTCACATGACTGGACTGTAGATGGGACTTCGTACTCTACTACTAATATAGATCACGTATTTGCTACTACAGGTACTTATACTGTAAAGCTAGTAAGTGAAAATTGTCTTGGAAAAGATTCTACTACTAAAACGGTAACTGTAATCAATCCTACAGCTCCTCCTGTTTCTAATTTTATCTCTGATAAAAACGTAGCAGAAATATTTGAAACTGTCCAGTTTACTGACTTAAGTAGTAATGGCCCAACTTTCTGGGATTGGATCTTTGTACAAGGTACTGATACCGTAGATGGAGATGACCAAGCTGCCCTTAGAGGTGGTAACCCTTACATACATAGAAATCCTCAAGTATTCACCGGTAACTATACTGGTGCTCTTGATATTGGTACTTGGCAAGTTTGCCTCAAGGCTTCTAACGCCATCCCTGGCTCTTCTTACACTTGTAAAATGGGCTATATCACCGTACAACAGTCTAGCTATAATATGGGTGCTCAAACTCAACTACCTGCTGGTATCATAACTACTTCTAGTGGTGTGATATTTGATAAAGGTGGTATCGCTGGTAACTACCCGTCTGGTGGTGCTAATCCCGAAACTCAAGAGGCTCTTATCGCTCCTTGTGGTGCTCAAAGTGTTTCACTTGACTTTACGACTTTCCAAGTAGCCGCTAACGCTACTCTTAGAATATATGACGGTACTAATGCTCTTGGTACTCCTCTTCATACTGCAAACGGATTTACAAGCACGGATGATGCTAACTCTATAGGTACTATTACCGCTAATTCTGGTGCTATGTACTTACTTTGGGTGGCTACTAGTGGACCTAATGATGTAGGTTTCGCAGCTAACTGGACTAGCGTAGCTGGTACAGGTGCTACTCCTACTGCCGCTATCACTATGCCAGGCACTACACTTTACAATGCCGTATCTGTTGACTTCTTGAATGCCTCTCTGAATGCAGAGGGTAACACTTCTAGAGAATGGACTATCACAGGCCCTGTAGGTGCTTCTGGTATCACTACATATACCTCTGAAGATATAGAAAACTTAACCTTCTTTGCTAATGGTGATTATACAGTATGTCTTACAGTGACTACTTGTGACAACCAAGTAAGTTCTACTTGTGAATCATTCACCGTAGTTGCTCCTAACTCTCCTACTGAACTTGACTTTATAGCTGATAATAGAAGACCTAATACTGGTGAAGAAGTAACTTTCACTGCTACTAGCGATAAAGCTAACCAATGGGAATGGTCTGTATTCCCTAACTCGGGATGGGCTAAGGCTCCTGCAAATGCAGCTATCCCTACTCAGGCTTATACCTTCTCTGCTCCTGGTGTATACACCGTACAGTGTGTGGCTTATAACTCTGTAGATCAAGCAGCTTCTGAAACTACTGTAGTGAAAACTGGTTATATCATCGTGGTTCAGCATTGTACTCCTATCATTGGCGTAACTACTTCTTCTGACGTAGGTATCAGCTATGTAGGTGTAACTAATCCTCTTACTAACGAATTACTTATTGATAACAATACCACTTCTGGTACTGCTTACACTGATTACACCTCTGATGGTGCTATCGATGTGAACTTCGGAGGTACTTATAACTTCGAAATCAAAAGACCAACTACTGTTAACCCTATGTCCAGAAGAGTTTGGATAGATTGGAACGTAGATGGTGACTTTGATGACGCTGGCGAATCTGATCCACTTACTATGGTAGAAGCTACTGCTAATACCGCTTCTTGGACTGGTTCTTTCACTGTACCTGACGCTACTACTGCTTTTGAAGCAACTACACGTATGAGAATAGGAGTATCTTATGATACGGACCTTAACGAACCTTGTGGTGCCGGTACTAATCCTGCCGCTAACCGTATAGGTGAGTTCGAAGATTACGCTATTCGTGTAGTAAATGACGGTGACAGACCGGAAATCATCCTGAATGGTGACCCTATCGTATACATAGAACAAGTAGCTACTATAACTGATATTAATTATATATCTGACTCTGCTATCGTAATGGACCCTTCTCAAGGTAACATCACTGAAAATATGATAATCACTTCTGACTTAGACCAAACACTTCCTGGTGTATACTTCGAAGTATATAACGCTAAAGATGCCTCTGGAAACGATGCCGAGGAAGTAACTCGTCTAGTATATGTAGTCTCTGACCAGACCGCTCCAGAAATAACCGTCAATGGTTCAACTGATGTTACTATCGAAGTAGGTACTGCCTGGGTTGACCTTGGTGCTTCTGCTCTTGATAATAAAGAAGGTGTACTTACTGACGCTATCGTAACTACTGGTGCTGTAAATGAAAACCTTCTCGGTGACTATACTATCACTTACAGTGTGAAAGATAATCAAGGTAATGCTTCTTCTGCTACTCGTATCGTACGTGTAGTGGATACTCAACTACCTGTTATAGAAAATGCTAGTGCTGATAAATCTGGTGCTTGCTGGGCTGTAGAAGTACAACTTCAAAATATCTTCGCAGATATCACTAACGCTACAGATAACTACAACAACTTGAGTAATGGCCTTACTTTTACTGCTAGTCCTGCTGCCCCTCAAGGTGGTGCTGCTGTGGATACTCGCTTCCAAGGTACTACTACAGTTACTTATACCGCTACTGACGAGTCTGGTAATGTCACTACTCAGTGTGTAGACTATATCGTGCGTGATTACATCGCTCCGATTATTAACCTACGTACTCTTGATGTAGTTAATCACAGAGTGAATACTCCGTATACACCTGTACCTGCTACTGCTACTGATAACTTATACAATAGCACTCAAATCAGTTTAAATGGTTCGTCTAATGTAGATGCTTATGCTCTTGGTACTTACCAAGATACTTATATAGCTATTGATGCTGCGGGTAATACATCCACAACTATCCGTACAGTAAATGTAATAGATGATCTAAACCCTACTATCTCTGGTAAAAGAGGTCCTATCGTAAAACTAGGTGTGGGTTCTCAAGTAGATGCAATATCATTTGTGCTCTTCGCTGATAATTATGACGATCCTACTATTCTTGCAGCTAACCATACTCTAGTATCTAATGACCTAAATCTACAGGTAGCAGGATTATACTCTGTAGTGTTTAGAACTGAAGATAACTCAGGAAACAAGTCAGCAGATTATGTTCTACTAATTGAAGTAGGCTACCAGTACGAAAAAGAGATCAATAATGTAAACTCGCTATCTATAGAAGATTTACTAGCTGTATCTCCGAACCCTACTAACGGTCAATTAAATATCTCGGTAAACCTTCCTGAAAATGAAGTAATCAACCTTGCTATATTTAACACTATGGGCCAACAAGTACTAGCTGTATCTAACGGTAAAGTATCTAATGGTAACTACGCCGTAGACCTCAGTAACAATGCCAACGGTATCTACTACGTCAAAATGAACGTCAAAGGTGTTATCGTAACTAAAAAAATAGTGCTTAATAACTAAGCTCTAAACTCACTAATACCTAAAGCCCGACGTACTGTCGGGCTTTTTTTTTGACATTTTTTTGCAACCTTTGCACTTACCCTGTGTCTAACTTAAAAAGCAAATTGATAAGCGATGAAGAACTTATACGACGCTGTAAGGAAAGCGATCAATCTGCTCAAAAAATGCTCTTTGAAAAGTATGCCAACAGGATGATGGCAGTGTGCATGAGATACTGCAAAAACCGGGATGACGCAAAAGATTTGCTTCAAGATGGTTTTTATAAAGTATATGTAAACATAGGTAAGTTTAAAGGTGACAGCAGAATCGATACCTGGATGACACGCGTTTTTATTAATCTCGCTCTAAATCAGCAGCGACAAGGTAGAAACAAGTACAGTCATTTCGAATTTGACCCTGCTCTTGAAACAGCGGTAGAAGAATCGCAAGTTCCAGAAGAGATAGCTCCTGAAAAAGTGCTAGCCGCTTTGAACCAACTTCCAGAGATTTACAAGATAGTTCTTAACTTATATGCCGTTGAGGATATGTCACACAAGGAAATTGCTAAGAAATTAGGAATACCCATAGGATCATCTAAAAGCAGACTTTCCAGAGGACGTGTAATGCTAAACACCTTGCTTAACCGCAAATAGAGGCTTTAGATTGGATAAACTACAACATATCGACAACTTGCTCAGAAAGGCATCCCAAGTGCCCGCCAATGCCTTGGTGGATGCATCTGACTGGGCTGGAATCGAGAAAAGATTGAAGCGAAGAAAGAACCGCATTTATGCATTATGGTTCTTTCTAGCTTTATCAGTATGCTCGACGAGTGCATTGTTTTTAGTGAACCAATTTAATTTCAAAACACAGCCTACTATTACGCAGCAAGAAAAAAATATAGATGCCTCAACGACTACTCTTGACCTTCAAGAAAGTAACCCGGCAAAATCAACTGAAACCCTTGAATCAAATGTTTCTTTTGAAACTGAAGGTGCTAACACACTTAAACCAGCTACTCAGTCAAATAGTATAGAAGACCCAAAAGAGTATCATACTCCTGATGCTGGCACTAAACCTCCAATAACTGAGGATTCCGTCTTCGAATTAGAACAGACCGCAGCTCAAGAGGTTAAGCAAATTATTAAAGCTACGACAATATATCAGCAGTCAAAAACTCCTAAATTTGTATTTGAAGATATCTTTGGTTCTACGCCACTTTGGGTGAACCGACAGACAGTTCTAGTAAACTCTATATCCAAACACAAACCATCGTATCACAATTATGACAAGTCACACTGGGAAACCGGAATATCATTCACTCCTAGCTTAAGCAGCAAGATCAGCGGCATCAATAAAAACTTAAGTGGTTTAATCAACAGAAGTTACGACGAATACATAGCAAATAGTGAGTCAGCAGGATTTGGAAATACTTTTGGGTTTAATGCTCAGTATCATCCGAAAGGAAGATTCTTTTACTCTTCAGGACTATTTATAACTCAGCGTACTGAGGAAGTTAAGTATAATTACACCATTACTGAAGGTGCTCTAGCCGACAATTACAGAATCACAAACTACTTTGATCTAGACCCTAGGGCCTACGAATATATCAACTATCAAGGGTCAAATTCTTATCATTTTATAGAAATACCACTCAACATAGGGTATAAGCAGCCTCTTTCTCGTAACTTTGAATTAAGGACTCAAGTTGGAGTGTCTTATCTTTCCTTACTTAATAGTAGCGGTAAGAAAGGAAACTTCACAACACTGCGTCTCGATGATCTATCAAATTTGAATTTCAATACGAATCATATCGCAGCTAACTTAAAATCTGGTCTGTACTACAACAGACCGAGATTAGCCATAGGACTAGAACCTATGTTAGGCTTGAATCTTACTAATCTTCAAAAGAAATCAACCTCTGCCATACTAGATAAACCATACAGTTTCGGAATTAACCTTACTACTAACTTTAAACTCTTTAAACCATGAGAAGATTAGTAGGATTATATATCATCATTGCTCTCGCGGCAACTTCTATGGCACAGATTCTCGTACCTATGGGAAGTGGATTACCTGCGGCACCAGACAAATTTGCTTCATACCATAACGGGATAGCAGCAGTGTATGACGACCGTGACGGAAACATAGAACTACAAGTGTGGAACGGTGACTTTTGGTACTCACTAGAAACTCCTGATCTTCCAAGCACAGGATTGACAACTAATGGAGAATTCAAAATAATAGATCTTTTAGCATACGACGATGCCCTCTACCTTGCTGTAGGCTATACAAATAAGCTATCACCTAGTGCTCAAAACAGCATACTTTGTTGGGAAAATAACACATGGAGAAATGTCTCTACACCAATTATAAAAGAAAGCGTATCCCTGGATAAGCTTTTCGTAGAAGATAACACCATAAAATGTATCGGTAAATTTAAAATCGGTGCATCTAAATATAACGTTACTAGACTAATAGGTACAGACTGGACGGCTGAAGGCAATTTATTAACTCGAAATATAGATGGGGATAATTTCAACAGTCTAGCTGTGACTAAAGACAAAGTCTACGCTACAGGACGGTTTACTAATCCGTTAGCTGGTAGTGTTTCTCTTGCTTCTTGGAACGGTGTTAAATGGGATGTGACAGAACTTCCACCATTCCTTAGTGAAAATATAGCTGTAGGTTCTTACGGTGGTGATGTAGTAGCTTATGGTACCTCTGCTTTTGAAACTGCACCAGTACAAATACTCACATCTGGAACATGGATGAATCTCTCCGCTGGGTTAACAAATTATGAAGTTAACTCTATCGCTCAGTTCGCAGAGGTAAAAGGAGATCTATTTGCTATTGGCAGCTTCACTCGTAAAAGCAATTCTATCACTACGAATCTAATGATGTACGATGGCACTTCATGGTCAGAAACCAATTTAAACTTGAGCAACATCGAACAGCTCCAGGCATATGAAGACGGAATAGTATTGTCAGGTGATTTTTCGGACAACTCTGATTTAAATAGTCTTGGTTTTATAGTAACCGACCGGGCACAAATTATTGCCAGAGTATATAATGACAAAAACGGTAACTGCCTCAAAGAATCAAATGAAAACTGGATCAAAGATTATCCTGTATTTCTAAAAGACGAAAACATATACGCTCCTACAAGCGAAAACGGACAACTATACTTACAGGTACCTAAAGATAAACACACCTTCAATGCTGGTGAAAAAGAGTACTTTACTCCGACTTGTCCAGACATTACCTTGGATGTAATCGAGTATAAAACATACTATGGTGCAGCTTTAGGGGTCAGACAGATCCTAGGCATTACTGATGTATCCATACACATTTCAGGCAATGAGGGGACAAAAGCTACTATTGGAGAAGATAAAAAAGCTACGATCTGCATTCAAAATCTAGGAAGTCAGCCCATCACCGATGCTACCCTGTCCCTACTAATAGGTGCAAGTTTCGACAATCTCACCACTGAGTTACCTTATGACAAGATAGATAATGGTGTAGCCACTTGGAGTATTAGTTTAAACCAAGGAGAATCTACCTGTTTTGAAGTAGGTTATAGTGTGCTAAACCAAACAGAACTTCAGCTAATAGCGAGTGTAATCACACGAAACGGAGTAACAGACAGTGATGCATCCAATAATTCTTCTACCCTTACCTACGAAATAGGAAGCAATACTCCGAATACAAAGCAGTGCATCAACGGAAGAACAATAGCTCCTTATACTGAACTGCTTAAATATAAGGTAGGCATAAAAAACACAACTGGCCGACTAGTAACCGGACTTACGGTAATAGATGAACTCGATCCAGACATAGTCCTAAGTGCTAAGCTACAAAACATATATACGAGTCACGCTGAATATAACCCAGTGACTCGAGTAGAGCCTTACATTAATGATAAGGGAGAACGAATCAATAAGCTCATCACTACTTGGGAAAACATACATATAGAACCGGGAAGTGAAACTACAGATGCGGGTACTGCTCATGTAGACTACCATCTTAATGTTCTTTCTTCCTTGATGACAGAAGGTATAGAAATTTGCAATACCGCTAAAATATACTTCAAGCACGATGGCGGATACTATGATGAACCCAAAATTACTAACCAAGTGTGCAGTAACGTGTCTGAGACATTGGTCATAGTGACGAGTGTAAATACACCAACTTCATTAACAGACTTAACATTAGGACCTAATCCTGTAGACGGCACATTATTCATAGAAAATAGAAGCACGAAAAAGTATACTCTTCAACTTGTAAATAGTTTGGGGCAGAGTGTAGACCAGATTGAAGTAAATGCATCATCTAAAGCCTCTTTAAACGTGCAAAATCTTAATGCCGGAATATATATAGTATATGCCAACGGACTATTTGCTCAGAAAATAGTACTCCGCTAGACTCCTACGGCTAATGTAGCCACACTTAACTTTAATCCTTCTACCTCTAAAAGAGTACCAGCACAGGCTTCCATGGTAGCTCCAGTAGTTATAACATCATCCACCAGTAACACGTGCTTGTTTTTTAGTGCTTCTGTATCTTTAATACAAAAAATTTCTTTGCTATTAATGTAACGCTCGTATCTGTTTTTTTTAGTCTGCGTACTGTTATGCTTTTCGCGTACCAGTACACTTTTTACTATAGGAAAACCCATCACCGAAGAAATGCCCTCCACGAGGAGATCGCACTGATTATAACCTCTTAAGCGTTTCTTTTTAAGATGCAAAGGCACAGGCACCAACATGTCTATACCGCCAAAAAGAGAGCTCTTTACTAAGGTAGCACCCAAAACTTCTCCCATAGTGACACCTAAAGCAGTATTACCCTTATACTTTACTTGGTGGATAATAGATTTCACCGCAGTATTACCAGTTAATTTATAATGAGCCGCTACATTCTCTAACTTTACTCTTCCCCAGAATTTACGTGCAAGCGAGTTGTCCTCAAACATATTTTCTTCGTATCTCGGAAGAGTATATAAGCACAAATCGCATACTTGATCCTCTTGATGACTAATATATCCATCACAGCAGACACAAAGGTTCGGAAATAGCATCTGGCTTATGGAATTTAATAAATTACTCAATAGCAGTACAATTTAAGTCAAATACAAGACCTTTGCAAATACGTATGTTCGAAGAAAAAGAAAAAACTAGTATAGAAAGACTTGGGGAGTTTAAACTCATTGACCATCTTACTTCAGCCTTTGAAACTAGACACAAAGAAACTCTACTGGGTGTAGGTGATGACGCCGCGATTCTAAAGATCAATAACTCTACCCAATTAATCAGCACAGACATATTCATAGAGAATATTCACTTCGATATGATGTACTCCCCGTTAGTTCATATAGGATATAAGTGCATCACTGCCAGTATTAGTGACATATATGCTATGAATGCTCAACCTAAACAGGTGCTAGTGAGTATCGCTATAAGCAGTAAATACACCCTGCAAGCTGCTCAAGAGCTCTATACGGGCATACGAGCCGCTTGTGAAAAGTATGATATTGACTTAATAGGCGGAGATACCAGTAGCTCTGTGACAGGCATGGCCATCACTGTGACAGCTATAGGCTACGCTGATGAAGACAAAATAGTAAAAAGATCAGGAGCTAAAGAGGGAGACCTTTTATGCGTTTCAGGAGACTTAGGTGGTGCATATATAGGCCTTCAATTGTTAGAGCGAGAGAAACAAGTGTTCTTAGAAACTAAGGATATGCAGCCCGACTTAGAAGGTAAAGACTATGTAATCGGACGACAACTCAGACCCGAAGCTAGGAAAGATATTATTGATTTACTAGAAGACCTAGGCATAGTACCTACCAGTATGATAGACATCTCCGACGGCCTATCTAGTGAAGTATTTCATCTCTGCAAGCAATCTGACATCGGCATGAAAATATATGAGGAAAAGCTGCCTATAGACCAGCAAACCTATGATACAGCCTTAGAATTTAATATACCACCTACCACCACAGCTATGAATGGAGGAGAAGACTACGAGCTATTATTCACCCTACCTCAAAGCCAATATGACAAAATCAAAAACTCGCTAGATATAAGTGTAATAGGATATTGTACGGCTGCTCACGAAGGTAAAGAAATCATCACAAAATCTGGAAGTATGGTGCCTTTAGAAGCACAAGGGTGGGATACTCTAAGTACGCCTGAAGAATCTACTACTACAGAAGATTAACTAATAATCCGTCTAATTCTTCCGCGGTGTGATAGCCTGTTTTGTCATACACTTCTTTGCCACCTTTATATATTTTTACTAGTGGTATTGCATTTATCTTGAAATGATTAGAAACTTCTACACTCTTATCCGTATCTACTTTTAATATAGTCAACTTATCTCCGTGCTTCTTTTTCATAGCTTCTATATGCGGGGCCATCATCTTACACGGACCACACCATGTAGCATAAAAATCAACTAGCACCACTTTATTAGCTGCGATAACTTCGTTATAACTAGCCATAGTAAATTCCGTAGTCGGTTTGTTGAGTGCTACTTCTAAAGGTAGGCCTTTGCTCTGCCAGTTAAGTACTCCTCCCTTTAACTCATATACTGTATATCCTAAAGTTTGTATAGCCGTTTTAGCTGTGCTGCTTCTGTTTCCAGACTTACAGTAGACCAGTACAGGCTTACTTTTGTCTAAAATGGCAATTTTGTCACCAAAACTAGCGTCTCTAACATTTACATTATCTGCACCTTTTATATGGTTAGTGGCGTATTCATCAGGGGTCCGTACATCTAGAAGTGTTACTTCATCACTAATTATCTTAGTTTGAAATTCTTGTGGACTTATAGTCTCCCCACTTGAGCTTCTTGCATCCTTTTGTGCTGATCCACAAGCTGCCAAAACGGCTATAAATGCCAATAACGTTATGCTTTTTATTCCTTTCATTTCTTTGTGATTTCTATTATCTCTTCTATCGTTCTTCTATTATTACTCAGTTTTGGCACCTTATGTTGCCCACCCAGCTTGTGTTTCTCTTTCATCCATTTATAAAACGTATTTTTTTCACAGATCAACACCTTAAGCGGCAAAAGTATCATATCTCCTTGCCTTTTTGCCTCGTAATCAGAGTTTAGTTTTTGCAACTCCAAATCTAAAGTCATCTCAAAAAAGCCAATATCATCCGGTTTTTTATTGAACTCTATGGCCCACTGATGCCTCGCCTTTTCTTTCCCATCTAAATAAACGGGTGCTGCTGTAAATTCTGACACAGTGCAGCAACATACTTTCTGAGCCAGGGTAATAGCTTGCTCTGCATTATGTACCATAAGCTCTTCACCACAGGCATTTATAAACGATTTTGTTCTTCCTATAATTCTAATTCGGTACGGGTTTTTACTTGTAAACTCTATCGTATCGCCTATCATGTACCTCCATAACCCAGCATTGGTATTCAGCACTAGAGCATACGTAGTATTTAGTTCCACCTCGTCTAACCATAGTACCTTAGCATTCTTTTTATCTAACTCACCTAAAGGTATAAATTCATAAAATATACCATAATCAAGCATCAGTAACATGTCCTTATTCGAGTGGTCTTGTATCCCAAAAAACCCCTCTGAGGCGTTATATGTCTCTCTGTACGCTACCTGACCTCCCATAATCTCAGCAAACTGGTCTCTATACGGCTCAAAACTCACTCCTCCGTGGATGTATAACTCCAGGTTAGGCCAGACCTCTAATACATGACTCGCCCCTGTTTTATCTAGTATTCCTTGAAGAAGGAGAAGAGTCCACGATGGCACCCCAGATATGTTTGTCACATTTTCTGTGTAGGTGCTCTCTATCATCTTTTGCATCTTGGTCTCCCACTCTGGCAACAAAGCAATGTCTATACTGGGTGTCGCTAGATAATTAGCAATAAACGGCATGTTATTCATCATCACCGCACTGAGATCTCCGTAATAGGAGTTTTCTGCCAAGGGGTTTATCTGATGGCTACCTCCTATGATCAGTCCTTTACCTTGAAATACCTTTGCCTCTGGATTTTGGTGGTAATAGCATGCAATCACATCTCTGCTGCCCATAAACTGACAGTCCTCTAAAGCGTCATAACTCACAGGTATAAACTTACTCCTTTCTGATGTGGTGCCACTAGATTTAGCAAACCAATTAATCTCACCTGGCCAAAGCACACGATTCTCACCTTGCATAACCCGCTCTATATAAGGCTTGAGCTCTTCATAATCTCTGAGTGGTACCTTCTCTTGAAACTCTTTTATGGACCCTACATTTTTGAGTTTATGATCTTTGCCAAATGTTGTATTTCTAGCTTCTTGGAGTAGCTCTTTAAAAACTCTCTTCTGAACCTCTGCTCCATTCATGTTATTATACGCTATGGTCGGTATCCTTTTTTTTAGGTACCAGGACATGAAGGAATTAACAAACGCTAGCATATCTGTATATCTAATAGCTAAGGTACACTATAAAATCTCTTACCAGCGAGAAACTCTTTTCATAGTAAGGACCTAGCTTCAGATTGTCGGCATTATCCGCCGGTATATGATAATGTGTATACTCGCCCATCAGATAGATAAAAAAGGCTGGGACACCTGCCTCCGTAAAAAAGTAATGGTCACTATTAGCTGCTTTTCCTCTTGCTTTAATTTTAGGTAGGTACTGCTTTTCATCATTTATCTTTTTCAACACTGCAAACTCAGCTGGAAACACAGTGGCATTTACAATAGTAGCACCTCCGTCTCCACTACCCATGAGATCCATGTTAACTACAAACTTGGTTTTCTGCAGCGGGAAGAGTGGATGCTGCACATAGTACTGTGAACCTACTAGGCCAGCCTCTTCTGCACCAAAAGCTATAAAAGCTATCGTGTACTTCTGAGGGTTCTCAGCAAAAAATGAGGCCATATCTAGCATCAAAGCTATGCCACTAGCATTGTCATTGGCACCATAAAAGATAGCCTCCCCCATTTTGCCTAAGTGATCATAGTGACCGCAAATTATAACCACACTATCTGGATACATAGTACCTTCCACATAACCTATCACATTTTGTGTCTTATAATCACGCATCAACTCCGCTTCCACTTCTATGGTTATACACTTAGCATACGGATCAAATGAAGATTCTAATAGCCACAACTGAGTCCCTTTCTCTTGACTACGCCCAACACTCCAGGTGAGTGATGTCTTTAACAGTATCAAAGGTCTATCCGCATATGTAACAATAATATCATCTATCACTTTAGCTAGGTAAGGATTGCCCTTTGAAATCGCGGGTATCACAGGTAGATAACCCTTTTTATATGCCTTTCGTAATTTCTTGTGAATTTTTGATGATTTCAGCATTTTAGGAGAAACATAAAACAACTTAAACTTACCTGAGACGTCCCCACTGGTAGTAGAAACCAGATAATCTACTCCCGGTATCAATACACTGTCGTCTAACGCTACTTTGGATTTATTTATAGTATTGACATTAAGATAAAAAGGCTGTTCATAGGAATCCCCAAAACTCTTTAAACCCAAGGACGTATACTGCTTGCTTATATAATTTGCTGCTTTTTGAGCTCCATTGTTGATATAACCACGACCCGCCATTTCATCGGAACACAGATCTTCTATAACACTACTAGCACGATTTCTGTCTTGACCAGACGCCTTAGAATGAGCCAAAAATGCTAATAGTATGAGTAAGTTTCGTATTGTATTAATCATTAGATTTGCGAATCTAAAACAAAAAAAACGATGAGGTTAAGCAATTTATCCAAAAACTTTTTGAACACGACGACAGACAGCTCAGAAAAAGTCAAAAATGAGTTGTACCAGTTTTTAATGCCGAAATAAAAGTGGCTTCTACTAAACCGTAAGACGGCATTGATAGTAAGTTAAACCCTAGCAAAAAAGGCATAGTCAATACAAAAAACATCGAGACAAAGAAGCATAAATGAACACATTACTTATTCTCGAAATCACGAGTGTACTTCTCAATATAACTTTTCTATTTTTACTGATAAAAGAAAAAAAAGTCTGTTGGGTATATGGAATTTTAGGGTCACTCATAGGAACCTATGTCGTGTATTCCCAAAACTTGTATTCTGAGTCTTTATTATACGTTTTTTACACCCTTGTAGGCGTCTACGCATGGTTTGTGTGGCATAAGCAAGATGAAGAAGTTTTCATTGTAAAACGTATACAGCGTAAGCACTTTTTTTTTATTTTAATATCAGGCATTGTCTTAGCCATAGGCTTAGGATATAGTATGAGTAAAACGGACGCATCAAAACCTTATCTAGACGCATTAAGCACTATTTTTGGTGTTTTTGCTACGTTTTTAGAAATCCATAAATACTACCTTGCTTGGTTTTTCTGGATTATACTCAACTTATATTCTTTGTGGCTTTACGGGTCGAGTGGACTTTACTTCTATGCCGGGCAAATGATCATCTACTCTGGTATGTCTGCATACGGCTTGATGAATTGGCGAAAAAAACTTCTTCCAAAAGTTTCGTAGTTACACTCAGCCTTTCTTAAACTCTTGGAGCTTAATACTGTCAAAACCATCGTCGTTCTTATGACTCAGCATCAAAAGAACTAATTGAAGTAATAGAATTTTTTGGTTTTATATTGACCAGTATCCTTAGTGCCATTCACTCACAAAACGTACTATTCTACTGCAGTAATTCTCAATTATTTACCGTTTTCTTCAACCCAATCACTTAAAAGAGCATACGTATCACATACCGTGCTATTACCTCCCTCTGCAGTACTCGCTATATAATCACTGCACCTATGATATCCCTCAGTAAGATGGGGGCCGCTACAGCCATAGTTATTATTGTAAGTCCTTAATCCCACATATAATATAGTACCCTGACGGCCCTTTAGGCACTAGTCCATTAGTCTATCTGTCTATAAAACCATTCTTATACGCCCTAGCTAAAAGTGCGTCTTCTACCTTAATGCAGGCGAAAGTTACTCCTCTACTATTGCCACAGGTTTTTCTTTTGGCAGCAACTCTACTAAAGCTGTTTTCTCTGCATATTCCTTAAGATTTGCAAGCCCTATTTCAAAATCACTACCTACCATTCCATCTATAAAGTAATTTAAAATTGTCATAGGATAGGGCAGCTCTGAAGTCATGACCCACTCGACTTCTGTAGTACCTGACTTAGAGGCAAATGTGAAATAGCCGCTATTAGTCCTCTGGCCGAAAGAAAAGGTGAAATCCAGACGCTCACCATACTTTACAAGATACATAGTCATTGAGCCTGTGCCTACGTCATCATTATCAGAATCCCACTTATATCCGTAGCTCTTGTCACCTACGCTGCCATTATATATTCGTTTTTGACTAGGGTCCTTATGATACCACGCATCCCATTTTTTCCAATTCTCAAAAGCAACCACCTGATTATAAACTGCTTCTACGGGTGCTTCTATGTTTACACTTCTTCTTACTTCCTTAGTGCCTGGGGCAAAGAGTGCTGCTAGTAGCACTGCTACTAACATTATCAATAAAAAATATACTATTCCTTTAACCCGTTTCATATTTGGTTTAGTGATTGGTTGGTTGCAAAAGTACGAGAACTACTTTATAACAGTAGTTAAAAAGCCTATCTCCTTATTTACTAAAAACCGCTAAGAGTTATACATTTGCACAAACGCACAGTACAACGTATATGAAAAATATCACCTTATCCTTCGCTATTGTTTTTGCCATATTTATAGGAGCTTGTAACTCATCACCTGAAGAAGCACAAACAGAAAATATAGAAGAAACACCTCCAGTAGTGGATCAAGATACATTAGAATCAATAACACAAACAAATAATACAAAAATGGAAAACGGACTTTACGCCAAAATGAACACTTCAAAGGGAGAAATTACTTTGAAATTAGAAATGGAAAAAACACCTCTTACTGTAGCTAACTTTGTTGGTCTTGCAGAAGGAAAAATATCAAACAAAGCTAAGGAAGCAGGCGTACCATATTACGATGGACTTGTTTTTCATAGAGTTATTCCAAACTTTATGATCCAAGGTGGAGATCCAGACGGTGTAGGATCTGGAGGACCAGGATACTCGTTCAAAGATGAGTTTCACCCAGACCTAAAGCATACAGGACCAGGCATCCTCAGTATGGCAAATGCAGGTCCAGGTACTAACGGAAGTCAATTCTTCATCACGCACGTAGAGACCTCATGGTTAGATGGTAAGCACAGTATTTTCGGTCACGTAGTGGAAGGAATGGACGTAGTAAATCTTATAGAAGGTGGAGACTTAATGGGTACTGTAGAGATCATCCGCGTAGGAGACGCTGCAGAGGCTTTTGATGCGGCTAAAACTTTCGCAGATTTAAAATAATGAAAACTGTAGATTCTTATAGTTTTGGTGGAAAGCGTGCATTGGTACGTGTAGACTTTAATGTGCCGCTAAATAGTGATTTTGAGATAACAGACGATAGCCGGATGACAGCCGTACTACCTACTATTAGTAAGATACTAGCAGATGGCGGATCAGTAGTACTGATGTCTCACTTGGGTAGGCCTAAAAGCGGCCCAGAGGAGAAGTATTCGCTCAAGCACTTGGTGCCTCACTTAGAGAAACTCACGGGCGTTCCTGTGGTATTTTCTGATAACTGTATCAGTGAAAAGGCTGCAGAAACAAGCAAAAATTTGCCTGCAGGAAGCATACACTTGCTAGAGAATCTACGCTTTTATACAGAAGAAACCGCTGGAGATGCTGCTTTTGCAGCGTCGCTAGCTAAGCATGGCGATATTTATGTGAATGATGCTTTTGGCACCGCACACAGAGCACACGCTAGTACAGCTATAGTGGCTAGCTCATTTACAGATAAGTGTTTTGGCTTCTTAATGGCTAAAGAAGTAGCCAATGCCAAGAAGCTTATGAGTAATCCTGAGCGACCATTTACTAGTATAGTAGGTGGTGCAAAGGTGAGCGACAAAATACTCATCATAGAGAATCTACTCAATATAGCAGACCACATCATCATAGGTGGTGGTATGGCGTACACATTCTCTGTAGCTCAAGGTGGCACTATTGGTGACTCACTTTTCGAAGCGGACAGAGTAGAAAAATGTGCCGAAATACTCGAAAAAGCTACTGCCAAAGGGGTGCAAATACACTTGCCTGCTGATAATGTGTGTGCAGATGCTTTTAGTAATGACGCCAATCAACAGCTCTGTGCTAGCGGAACTATACCTGACGGATGGATGGGGCTAGATATAGGAGAAAAGGCTATAGCGGCCTTCTCTGACGTGCTACTGAAGTCTAAGACCATACTGTGGAACGGACCGATGGGAGTGTTTGAAATGCCAAGCTACGAAAAAGGAACAAAAGCTGTAGCTCAAGCAGTAGCTGATGCTACCAAAGCTGGTGCATTCTCACTCATAGGCGGAGGAGATAGCAGTGCTGCGGTAAAGAAGTTTGGTTTTACAGATGATGTAAGCTATGTATCTACAGGCGGTGGTGCTTTACTCGAGTTTTTCGAGGGTAAAGAACTTCCAGGGATAGTGGCTGTAGAGAGTTAGTAAAAACACGCATCAAAACGTGTACCCATAAAATCTAGAAACGGAATCTCTTGAGGGGTTCCGTTTTTTTATTCACCGTTCATATAGCACCCTGTGCCCCAATCCCCTTTCGCTTATCACTTCTGAAATGGTCTTATTACTGAGTTTGCTATCTAACCAGCTTATCACATCAAAATAGAAAAATGGTCGCTGTTCAAATTTATCTTGAGCCACTATATAAAGGGCATCTCTCAGGTTATGTAGTTCATTTTTTACATTTGCTTCTGGCAGTCTTGCACAGATTCGCAGGAAGTTCATTATCTCCTTCTGAAATGCATTCAGCTGTTTATTCCTTGCTAAATACCCGTAGACACTTCGTATGTTTTCGTAGATATACGCATCTTCTCTCAGCTCAAACAAAGCTGTTAGTTTCAATATTCTAGCAAAGATTTGCAAGTCTGTTCTGCCAGTAGTAGCCTTAGCAAATATAATTTTATCTAAGTACTGGATGCATTTATGGTGATCTCCACTACCAAAATACGCACATGCCGCTTTATAATTAGTACCATTGATAAAAGGAGCGTCCAGTTGACTATTATGTGCCTCCATATATGTCTGTCGAGACTCTAGCTCTAGTATAGCTCCAGTAAAGTTTCCATTTATTATATGCCAGTTTAGTGTGTGTGTGAGCATGTACTTGAAGTGAATAATCCTGAGCAGGTTTATGTTTTGTAAGCTCGGCCGCATAACTATCGCATTAAACTCCTCAATCACGGATTTATACTTTTCGCTTGCGTTCAGCCTAAATAAGCATAGCAGCTGATAGTTAAGTAGCTTTAAGTAGACCTCCTCATAATAGGAGTCCAGTTTCTCCTTTTTGTAAATGTGAATTAGTGTAGTAGCATACTTATAGGCCAACACAAAATCTCGCTGTATATAGTGGTATTGATAGAGTATCCTGGTATACACTATCTTATCATAAAGTGATAGGTCTACGTACTTAATATCATGTAGCACTCCTTTAGTCTGAGTCTCTATTTGTCTGTATTCCGTTATGTCTTTGCTAAACCTTTTGGTTAGATAAAACTTCCTTAGATAGAGATACTCTCGCTTTAGCGAAGCGGTGAAAGGCTGTACTTCATAGCTAAACATGTACTGGTCCTTATCTTCTGCATCCGCTACTATTTCATGATAATAAGATTCTTCATCTACCAATACAGCTTCGCTCAGTATACCATTACTCTCTTTATAGGCCATCGCCTTATCCCGCCACTTCTCTGCTTGCTTACTCAGGTTCATTCCATTTAGAATCGAGTAATTTTTCAGCATAGACCGGTATACATCAAAAGGGGTTTCTTTTTGAAGCGTTTTTAGTTGATTTAGGATTTTGGTATACAACTCTTTTTGCACGTTAGCTCGCTGACTTGGGTGGATAGACGCTATACTATTTCTAATGCTTTTGTAATCTGATCCCTTATTATTAACTAGTGCAAAGTATAACTGCACATACAGATAGTTACTATATGGAGAATGTGACCATTTACGGGATAAAAAAAGCCGTTGAGACTTATTCATCGCCAATATTAACTCTACAAGACCATTTTCCTCTTTATATACAATCATTTATATTTTTTAATCTATTTATTATCAATGTTTTACTATAAGAATTAACGTTTATGAATCGTAAATATAATGAAATAATTTATTTTGAAATTCGTTTTAAATGATGCTATTCGCATTTTTATTATGTTAAAAACCAGATCAGTCATCACGGGCTCAGGACACTACCTACCTGCTCAGTATATCAAAAACAGTCATTTTGAGAAGAACAAGTTTCACAATGAAGACGGCACATTATTCCAAGCTAGCAATACAGAGATTATTCAAAAGTTTCATAATATCACAGGAATAAAAGAGCGTAGGTACCTAGAGGACAACCTATTATCCTCAGACATGGCTGCGATAGCGGCTGAAAAAGCTATTTTGGATTCAGGAATAGATAGAGAATCAATAGATCAGATAATTCTCGCACATAATTTTGGAGATATCCAATCGGAAAAATCAACTCCCGAAATGATGCCTAGCTTAGGTGCTAAGGTCAAAAACAAGCTAAAGATTACCAATCCCAATTGCGTCTGTTATGATATCATCTTTGGTTGTCCAGGATGGGTGCAGGCTATGATACAGGCAGATGTGTATATCAAAAGCGGCTATGCCAAGACATGCTTAGTGATAGGTACAGAAAGTCTATCAAGAATGGTAGACCCTGCAGACAGAGATGCTATGATTTTTGCTGATGGAGCAGGTGCAGCGATAGTGACAGCTGTAGAGTCTGAAGAGGAAATAGGAATCATAAACCACAGTAGCGTGACTCACGCAGCACAAGACCTCAATTACCTAAACATGGGTACCAGCTACCAAAAAGATAAGGATGAAAAACTCTACATTAAAATGAATGGTAGAAAAATATATAACTACGCTCTCATAGAAGTGCCTAAAGCTATAAAATCATGCTTGGATAAAGATAATATAACCATAGATGAAATTGGTAAAATTCTCATACACCAAGCTAACGAAAAAATGGACGTGGCTATAGGCAACAGATTGTACTCTCTCTGTGGTAAAGACGAGATGCCGCTGCACAAAATGCCTATGATTATTGACAAAATGGGAAACAACTCGGTGGCCACTGTGCCTATTCTTTACGATATAATAGACAAAGGAGTTTTGCCTAGCCATTCTTTCTTACCACATGAACTTATCGTTATGGCATCTGTTGGTGCAGGTATGAGCATCAATGCATTCACTTACAGACGACCATGAAAGATACATTTGGAATACATGATATAGCCTTTAAGGCACCTTCACTATATCTGCCCATAGAGGATCTCGCTATAGCTAGAAACATAGATCCTGCCAAACTTATACACGGACTAGGTCTTAAAAAAATGTCAGTATGTGACGTAGATGAAGATATTATAACGCTGGCTGCCAGTTCTGTGATACAACTTTTAGAACAAAACCCAGATCTAAAAGTAACTGATATAGGGCGAATATATGTAGGTACAGAGAGCAGCATAGATGGGTCAAAACCAATAGGCACTTACGTCCATGGACTGGTACAGCAGTATTTTGATTCTAAAGGAAAAGATACGACCAAGATAAATCACATCGATGTGGTAGACATGACCTTTGCCTGCATAGGAGCAGTGGACGCCGTGCACAACTCGCTATACTACCTGTATGCTAACCCAGGTAAAGTAGCTATAGTAGTAGCCGCTGACATAGCAAACTATGACCTAGACTCACCAGGCGAATACACACAGGGTGCAGGTGCCGTAGCCGTTCTGTTATCCAAAAACCCTTCTTTAATATCGATATCTGACAAGTGGGGTGTTTCGGTGAAAAATGAACACGACTTTTTTAAACCAATCCGGTATCAAAAAGTAAATGGAGAAATACTAGAGATACACGACGAGAAACCCATTTTTGATGGCCAACTATCTAACACAGTATACCAAAACAGAATAACAGAGGCTTGGCAACATTTCCGTTCAAATGAACTCATAGAAAACTATGATCAGCTTATTTTCCACTTGCCGTACGCATACCATGGAAGAAGAATAATAACACCTCTGCTACAGCAAGAATTAGAAACGGAAGGTACTTTTGACGCTATCTGTGCGGAAAATGATATAGACCCCAAGGATGAGCAGGTGTCGCGTCTTTTTTCTAAGACGCCCTATTATAAAAACTGGGTAAAGACCACTATAGCAGAAGGAGATAAGTTGTCGTCAGATATGGGAAATCTATATACGGCTAGTATCTTTTTAAGTCTGGTAAGCTACTGCCTCTCAGATGCTGTACAAACAGACAAAGAGTTACTGTTCTTTGCGTATGGAAGCGGTTCTAAAGCTAAAGTATTTACAGGTAAGGTTCAGCCACAATGCAAAGAAAAGTCGTCGTGTTGGGATATAGCTAGACATCTTGAAGGCCGTGTAAAAATAACTTTTGACGAGTATATCGCATTGCGAAAAAAAGAACTCCAAGCACCTTTAGCAAATTCAAATGCTATTGCACAAGAGTCCTCCGGAATTTCTGCTACCAATAAGTTTGAGCGAACATACACACTAAAAAAATAAGTTAACTGCTGCAGGTTTTGCGGTTAAAATTCGTGACTATCTTTCAAGAGGTGCCTGCTAATTTTTAGGTGTAAGTATAAATTTATAGGCGAAGCTGTGACGAGAATTGACAACTAATTTGTAATATAAATTAAAATACTACTGATGTTAAGTGACTTAGTTCGTATAAGAACTATTCTGCTTATTTAATAACGTCACAAATCCAGCACCAGCAAGAATCTTTAATACAGCTCCTGGCAGTATGTCTATAGCCGTTTTTAGTGCCATAACATACGAACCGCTGTGCCACACTATTCCTACTACACCCGCTAGTATAATGACTACATGTAATTGTGAGAAAAAACGTACTGCAGGTAAAAATCCTGAATGCTCTGGTGATGGGATCACCGCTGCTAAGACAAAACCCACAAAAAACCCCAATGGCCAAGAACTAAAATAGTCCCAGCCTGCTCCTCCATTGAAAACGGAAACTCCTGCAATTCCTAAAGAAAGATAAACGGCTATTAAGACAACCTTCCGAGGTCTAGGTAAATAAAAATATGCCAATCCGAGAAATAGTGTCTGTAGTGTAAATGAGACTGTTCCTCCTAAGTCTAAGTCTATTTTGGCTCCGAGAATAACTAGCAATAAAAAAGCACCCGCTACTAGCGAGTGCTTTCCCTTTAATCTCTTATTCCAACTATTTCTGAGCATCAGCATAAGCAAACACCTTTTTCAAAATATCCGTAGTACGAGCTATAGGATTCGCTCGTATTTTATCTTCTTCGAGTTTTACCTGACTAAATAATGCTGTCATTGCCCTATCCGTAACATATTCGTTTAAGTCTGTTTTTACACTCTTACCCATTACTGTATTATACGCACCCGTCACTTTAGTCCAAGGTTTATTGATGTTTACCTTATCCAAAGACCTTTTTATCACTGGCTGAAATTTGCTTTTTAAACTGCTTGACGTAGCTCTTTGTAAATACGCAGTTCCTGCACCTTCACCCCCAGTTACTATACCTATAGCATCACTTATGCTCATAGAAGTAATGGCATTGATAAAGATAGGCTTCGCTTCTGCCATTGCATTTTCTGCTCCAGCATTCATAGCTACTTCTACCTTTGACAGGTATGGTCCAGCTAGTGCATTCGTTATAGGATTGGACTTTATTTTTGCTACAGCATTCTGTACTTCCGCTGGCATTAGTATTTTATACGTTGCATTTTTTAAAAAGCCATCTTTCTTCCCTAGAAATGAAGTTCCGTTAGTCACCCCTTTTGCCAAGGCTTGCTTTAGACCAGAAGCAGCTTCACCTTGTGTGATTCCTGCTAGTCCACCACCAGCTGTACCTGAATTTATCACATCTAAAATCTCATCACACGATGACATTGAGAATACAACTAAGAATGCTAAAATTAATTTTTTCATACTATATTTTCTTTATAATTAATGTTTCGAAAGCTTCAAAAGTAATGCCTCAAACTTAGGGCTGCAGAAAACTTTCGTAAATTACATCCATAATATTGGTTCTTACTCCATCTCTTATAAGCTTTTTATTCTCCTGAGTAGGGTATACTCTGTTGCTTAAAAAAACATAAACAAGATCATACTCAGGGTCCGCCCACACCATAGTGCCAGTAAAACCTGTATGTCCAAAGCATTTAGCAGACGCCAAGTCAGATGCGGGGTTTCCCCTGCTTCTGTTCATCTCGGGCTTATCCCATCCTATCCCTCTTCGAGAGTCAGAAGACTGTTTTGCAGTAAATGTTTCAATAGTCGATTTCTTTAAATAGCGTACATTATTATATACGCCTCCATTTAAGAGCATCTGCACTAGAGCAGCTAGAGACTCCGCATTACCAAAAAGGCCAGCATGACCAGATACCCCGCCTAACATAGCCGCCCCAGGATCATGCACCATACCATGCACCAAGCCCTTTCTCATATCTGGGCTCAATGAGGTGGGTACTATTTCTGTTAAGTCAAATTTATTTAAAGGTAAAAATATAAGTCTATCTATACCCATAGGTTCGTAATATAAAGTATTTACGAGGTCCTGGAAATCAGTGCCCGTTACTCGCTCTATAAGTTCCTTCATGAGTATCATTCCTAAGTCACTATACTTATACTTACCTACTGCAGAGATCTCAGAATCATAAATCCGCTCCAAAATACGACCTTTGTAAGTGTCTAGTATAAATAAATTATTCCCCACATCTATGGTATGTGTCTCCGTAGCTACACTCGAGTATACAGAATCGTAGATAGTAATGTCTTCAGTGGTCTCCTTATAGAAAGGAATCCAATCTTTTAAACCAGCTTTGTGCTCCAGTACATTTTTAATAGTCATATTAGACTTATTGGTTCTTTCTAATTCTGGAAGATGCTTTGCCATCTTATCGTCTATAGATAGACGACCGTCTTCTACCAGTTTCATGATAGTCAGCGTAGTCGCCGCTACTTTAGTGATAGACGCTAAATCATATAAATCTGAGTTTTTTACCGCTTGTTCGCTATTGAAGGTATGTTTTCCGAAACTCTTATTGTAGACTATCCTACCACTTTTAGCTACCAGCACTTGGCATCCTGGAGTAGCACCACTTCTCACAGCTCTATTTGCTATGTCCTCTATTTTGTCTAGTGTGGTACTTGACATACCTACCTCTTCCGGTATTCCGTCACTTAGCTCATTTATAGGGAGTGTAGTGACACCCATATTTACGATGTACTCAGCACCTACAGTGACTGGCAGCGTGCCATTCACACCTATGACACCATATATGGCCTGAGCTGCTTTTATATGATGAGCATCTTGATCCTCGTATGCCAAAAGCATCGTTTTTTGATTGTTAAACTTCTTAAGATTGTATGGATTTCCAAAGTTAACTACCACAGTGTTGTCTGTATTCGCCGTACTATTTATAAACCTAGCTGTCTCACTAGTCACCCCATAATTAGGCGGATACTTACTCATGGTGTGAAGAGAAGCTACGGTATAGTCGTAGTTTGACATTTTCTGTTTTAACTCTGTAAATTGAGCCGCACTAGCATCCTTGCTTATACTCACTGCAGTCACATTACCCAAAGACACAAGTTCGCTCTGAAACTTAGTCTTATTCCCATTTCCTATAGCTATAGAAAGTACGCGTTTGTTTTCTGTAGGATGAAATGGTAGAAGGAGCTTTTCATCTTTAACTAAGCACAGTTCTTGCTCCACTAATTGATAGTTTACATGTTTTGCTTTAGTGCTATTCAAGTCCTCCTCTATGTTGTACTCATTTAATGTTTGAAAATCATGCAAGCCCATAGCGTGCTTGTAATTTAATATTTTAAGCACCTTACTCCACACGTAATCTTCACTTAATCTGCCGCTTGCCATAGCTTGCCTCATCAGCCGTTTAGCTTTAGGGATATCTCCTGGAGAAAGCAGGATATCATTTCCGGCCATCAGAGCCTTTAACTCTAGCTCTCCATCAGGATGATACTTAGCCACTCCTTGCATATTAAGTGCATCTGTAAAAGACAAGCCAGTGAAACCCATATCGCGTCTTAGAATGCCGTTTATGGCTTTGTCAGATATACTCATAGCTATATTCTTTCGGCTATCTATAGCTGGAATATATAAGTGAGCTGTCATCACGCTCATTACTCCTTGTGTGGTCAGATATTGGAAAGGTTTAAACTCTACCTCCCTGAGCCGTTTCATGCTATGATTTATAACGGGAAGATCTTTGTGCGAGTCTACATCTGTATCACCGTGGCCAGGAAAGTGCTTGGCACAGGCTATAATTCCCGCATCCTGCATTCCACTAGCATACGCCCATCCTTTAACTGAGACATTATCAGGATCCTCTCCAAATGACCTATAATTAATAACTGGATTATTCGGATTATTATTTACATCTATCACTGGAGCAAAATTTACATGAATCCCCATTCTCTTGCATTGTCGGCCTATTTCTTTGCCCATTTCATATATTACTCCCTCATTTTTTATGCTCCCCAAACCTAATTGGTATGGATACGAGATAGTATTAGAAAGACGCATAGCAAGACCCCACTCCCCGTCTATAGCTACCAGCATTTTTGTCTTAGACATCGCTTGGTATTTATTAGTGAGTTGTACCTGTTGGGTAGGGTTTCCTTTAAAAAAAATTACACCACCCACTTGATGGTCTTCTATTAATTTTTCGACTGAAGCTAGATGTTGTGCTCCGTAGGTGGGCCTTACCTCTATCATAAAAAGCTGTGAAAGACGCTCATCTACACTCATAGAGTCAAAGGTATTTTGGGCCCAAGTGCTGCTTTGCTCATTGGGCACATTAGTAGGAGGGGCAAAAAGTGCCGAAGAGGAAAGTAGAAATAGAAGTATGGCTGTGTACTTAAGCATTTTTATGATATCTAGGCCAATTAGTGTACCTAAGCACAAAAGAGCTCACAAATGCCTGAAAATCAGCAAGGAAGTCACACTTACTTATAAACGTGAGTGTGTGGTAAATAGTACAGAGAGAATTTAAGCCAACTGAGGTTTACCCAGCTTTCTTAAAAACACTAAGTGAGAAATAAAGGCTTCTCGCAAAGTATCAAACTCTTGATAGTTGATACCGTGCTTGGTGGCTGTCTGCTTCACTATATCATACAATTTAGGGTAGTGGGCGTGAGATACGTTGGGAAACAAGTGATGAATTACTTGATAATTTAAACCTCCACAATACCAAGTGAGTGCTTTATTTTTGACAGCAAAATCAAAGGTATTATGAATTTGGTGTACTGTCCACTCATCTTCAGACGTACCTGTAAACTTATCATGATTTGATAAATCAAACTTGTCTACAACGTGTGCTAATGAGAATATAACTGCGAGTATCCATCCTGCGATAAATTCTACTACAAAAGCTCCTATTAAAACTTGCCAAAAGGCAAAGTCCAAGAATACCATCGGAATCACAATCATATAGGTAAGAAATACGATTTTGAAGATTACCATCTCGCCGTACTCTTTTACTATTTGCATTCCTTTTGCCTTATTAAGGCCTTTTCTTCTGTATTCAGCATATTTGGTGAAATCAGCAAAGAACCAACCTAGTGTAAGAAATCCATAAAAAAATGCCCAATACACGTGCTGAAACTTATGTATCTTGTTTCTTGGTGCATCTTTGGTAAAACGAAATAAACCTTTACCGTGAACATCTTCGTCGTGCTCATAGATATTAGTATAGGTATGATGTAAGCGGTTGTGCTGGTTTATCCAGTTACTAGAGCTTACACCTAAAATATCTGCGGTATGACCGAAAATCTTGTTTACAGTCTTGTTTTTTGAAAATGATCCATGATTAGCATCGTGCATCAGACCCATTCCTATACCTGCTTTAGCCAATCCCATAATCACACACAGTGCTAGTGCGGACCAAATGGATAAGCCTAAAAAAAGAATGGCTAAGTAAGCTCCAAAGAAGCTAGTTAATAAAATAACTGCTTTCACCTTCACTGAAGGCGTTGCAAATTTCGAGATTTTAGACTCTCTAAAGTACATCTCTACGTTCTTTCTAAGCTCACGACTAAAATCAGTGGCTGACTTGAATTTTGGTAAAACTATGTTTGACATTTAGTGCAAAGGTATATTAATTTAAGAAAACGAATTTTTCCGGTCTTAATACCGAATACCAGTTAAACCCCTGCAATCTGCTTTTGTTTTCCGGAAATTTTTCTATTGGATAAAAAGCAGCCTTTGGCTTATTCTTAAACACAATAGTACGTATACGACTACTCGTATCAATATTGATAGTCATCATACCGCATATCACGTCATTTACTCCAGAATATTTAGCACTGTCCTCTAGGGCGTAATAAACACTCTGTCCATTACCATCTACATCTACTTTGTAAATTTTTCCGTTTATGAAAAACGCTTCTAAATGCTTGCCTTTTATCTGATTATATAGCCTATTGGGGTCCCGCTCTATCACATAACCATTTCGGTACGCCTCTAAACGCTCGATTCCGTCTTTATTTCTAAACACCAGTACAGTATCTCCTGTTATCTGATTGCTGTCTGCCCATAGTATGGGATTAGAATAAAAACCGATGGTACTATCCGTAAAATTATACTCCATAGAGTCTGAAACCGCCTGCATATCAGACTTATATAATTTTACAGACCGATAAGCTATTAATCGTCTTTTTTTACCCTCCAAAGTATCGGCTAAATCTATAAAAGTATCTGCTCTAAAGTACAGGGAGTCTCCATCCATGTCTTTAATAGCACGGGGACTGCCTGTTATCATAGTACTCTTTTCTAACCTCTGATACCTACCGTAATCTCCATATATAGCGACTTTCTCTGAAGTGTCTATCATAGATATATTGCCAAAAGCTTCACCAAACCCTGTATTGCGATGATACATCATACTGTCAGCAGTAAGCTTATTACTTTCTCCTTCTATATATGCACCTTTACTAAACTGAGAGGTCTCCTTCTCTGTGTTATACCACCCGTACTGGCAATAGATGGTATTTTCTTCTGAGCGAATGTACGTAGGTCCTAAAAAAGTAGCCACTTTTGATTTTGTATTGTACTTCAGTGTATCGCTCTCCATAGTATACTCAGGATTGGTAAGTTGCACGCTGTCCTTAAAAAAAAACTCTTTGCTCCTACTAAAATATGTACCTTTCCTACTATACAGTCTGTCCTCGCCATTTACAATGTTTCCACCAGTGGTATAAAAGCCTACTTTATCCACCATATTATAGTTTAACTGATCCGTAGTAAGAATCATCTTACCATCTGTAAGCCTTACGTCTCTGCTTACTTTGGCTAGTCGTGTATCTCCGTCATATTCTAAGTACTTTCCCCACAAGTCTAGTGTATCTCTTTGTCGAATATATATGTCACCGAAAGCTTCTATCTTATTTACATCCTCATAAAAACGAGCACTATCGCAGTCCATAAGCATATTGCCTTGTTTAAAACGTACATTCCCTCTACAGATTTGATATCTCCCTACCTCTTGATTATAAATAAGCTCATCAGCACTTAGTATTTCTATCTTAGACTTTTTTGCTACATCATTATTCTGGCTTAGTACAGAAAGGCAAAAAAGGGTCATTACGTATGTCAAAAAGTGTTTAACCATATAAAATCAAGGCAAAATTAGTCGTATCCTTTATGTTTGTTCTTTAATAAAAGACAAACATCGTGCTGCAAAAGCTAAAGTCCTTCATATCAGAACACCAACTATTGGAAAAATCAGACCAAGTAGCTCTAGCCATCAGCGGAGGAAAAGATTCTGTATTTGCGGCTCACATGCTATCTGCATTAGAAATCCCTTTTGTAATGGTCCATTTAAACTTTAGCCTGAGGGCTGAGGAAAGTGATGGGGACGAACTTTTCGTCGCTGGTCTTGCTGCTGATCTGCCTTATTGTAAAGCTCTTTACTCCAAAAAGGTAGATACTATCGCTCATGCACAAATGAATAAGCTAAATACCCAGCTATCCGCAAGGGAACTGCGTTACTCCTATTTCCATGAACTAAAAGAACAAGGATTATACACTAAGCTTATCACCGCTCATCACTCAAACGACCAAGTAGAAACTTTTTTCATTAACCTAAACCGCTCAGCAGGTTTGGCAGGTTTAGCTGCTATTCCATTGAAAAGAGACTATATCATAAGACCCTTTCTTCCATTTACTAGTAAAGAGATAATGGCCTATCTTAGTGCACTTAGTATTTCTTACCGCGAGGATAGCTCTAATTCCTCTGAGAAATACTTAAGGAATAGCATACGACACTCCGTTTTGCCTCACATAGAAGATAAATTACCCGGTTTTAGGGCTCAGGTACAAAAGAGCATCTCACATCTTAGAAGTGAGAATACCATACTCCAGCACTTTATAAAGGATTTTGAGCAAGAGCATTTCATCTCCTCTTCGAACACCGTAATAGCCTCTAAATCAGCACTTGTTAGTTTTCCACACCTTGGAGTTTTATTGTATCGAATATTAGACAAGTACGATTTTAATCCCGCGGTATGCGAGCAGATAGCCCAAAGTTTAGAAGCAGAAGGTGGCCGTATATTTGAATCTTCCACCCATATCCTATCCACAGACACGAAAAATATCCAGATTCGCAAAAAGAAAACATTCCTTAGAAAGTCTATCACTATTTCGGGGCCTGGCAACTATTCACTAGGCAATAATACCCTAGTAATACAAAGTGCACCTGAGATTGTATTTTCAGAGAACCCCAATAAAGAAATAGTAAATATAGACGAAAGTCTTTTTCCACTTACGTTGAGATTTTGGAAAACTGGAGACAAAATACAACCTCTAGGTATGAAGGGTAGCAAACTACTTAGCGACTTTTTTACTGATCAGAAAATAAATGTTCTGAAAAAGAGAGAAATTCCACTCCTTTGTAAAGGAGACGAGGTTATGTGGATAGTGGGATATCGAATTTCTGAAAAGATAAAAACTCAAAATAATAAGCCACTTTACTCGTTATTATTTACCTTCGAAGATTAAGGATCCCTTTTTCTCGAAGTGCAACGAAGCAATACTTTCAGTGGTCTACTTATCAAAATATATGAAATCTATAGCTTTTAGACTATTACTAGCTCTGGTATTTGCAACTTCACTATTTAGTTCTGCCAAAGCCGATCACATCATAGGGTCTGATATGACATATGAGTGTGCAGACACACCAGGTGTGTACACTATTATATTTAACTTTTACCGTGACTGCAATGGGTGTTATGTTTTAGGGCAGTCTCCCAGGTGTGGCACTTCGCAAAACTGCGGTAGTAGCTCTACTGCTCCTACTAGCTTGTCCTTACGCTGCACTACGCCAGGAAAAGTGCAAAACTTAGGGACAGTGACTATGACCCGTACCGGCATAGTAGACATAACCACCACATGCAACTCAGCAAAAAGTAGATGTGAGCAGCCTTGCAACGGCACATTTCCTCACGGAATAGAGAAACACACTTTCGAAGGCACCATAGATATGCGTAGCGAGATAGCTGCTGGCTGCTGTGACTTTGAAATATCTGTACGCTTAGCAGTGCGGAATGCAGGAATAACTACAGGTCAAAGTCAGCAATGGTTTTATACTTCTTGTGAAATTAATGCTTGTGCCGCTCCTTGCAATTCTTCTCCAAATCTATCAAACGATCCCGTAGCAATACTCTGTTGTGATCAGCCATTTACTTTTAATAATGGTGCGGTAGATACCTCTGATAGAGATTCTATTAGCTACTCCTTTGTTAAGGCATTTCAAAACAGAGGCTCTGAGTGTACTTACGCTACCCCACGCACCTACTTAGATCCTATTACACCATACTACCCTCCCGGCACTAGTTACCCACAAGCCATTCCTGGAGCTAGCCCACCCATAGGTACATATCTAGATGCCGTAAGCGGAGATTTAATTTTTACACCTACAAATTGCTCCGAGATAGCTGTAGTCGTAATACAAATGACAGAGTGGCGAAAAGACTCTGTTGGCGTATACCAGCAGATAGGAGTCACCCGAAGAGATATGCAGGTAATAGTAATGAGCTGTCCCAGTAACAATCCACCCATAGTGGAGGGTCCGTACGCATACAATGTCTGCGAAGGGAGTCAGTTGTGTTTTAATGTAACCACTGATGACCCTGCCTACGTACCACCACCACCAGCATCTCTGCCTCCACCTGATAGTGTTAAAATAACGTGGAACAGCGGTATCCCTGGTGCTACATTCAATGTTATCACTGCCTCTGCACGGCTACAGTCTGGCAGGTTTTGCTGGACCCCTGCAGAAGGTGTAGCATCATCACTACCGTATAATTTCACTGTAACTGCAAGAGATAATGCATGCCCGCTAAATGCGGTATCTGTCCGTTCGTTTAGGGTAACAGTAAAACCAAAAGCACGAGGAGTCATCGATATAGATACGATGGACTGTGGTATATATCCCCATACCGTAGACCTAGAAACTGGATTTAGAGGGAATGGTTCTTATCTCTGGACTGTTCTAGATTCTAATAGATTAGAAATCTTTGACCGTGATGTATTCTCCTTCGCTTCTAATGGTACCATCACCTCTACCCTCAAAAGTGATACCCTGAAATTTAAAACAGGAGGCAAATACTTCGTTCGTCTAA
>Ga0306865_1000048_pt1 | contig 70703 bp, 70 predicted proteins | sample AntRauTorckE5431_FD_190441 | JGI IMG/M metagenome (GOLD analysis project Ga0306865, IMG submission 190441) | Saline lake microbial communities from Rauer Islands, Antarctica - Metagenome Torckler E5 #431 (v2) (version 2) | ecosystem: Environmental > Aquatic > Non-marine Saline and Alkaline >... | reverse complement strand
TTATAATTGGGTTCATTCTAAACTTTAGATTCCAATACTTCAAGACCGTTTATGGGTTTACCTTTGACATTCATAAATGAACGTATCATTCGACAATACTGAAGTAGCTTTTGCTCACAAGTCCAATAGAGATTTAAGAAAGGCGTATCGCCTTTTTCAAACCTTTTATTACCCGTTTATTGTAATTCAAGGACCTAAGATAGCTGCCTTTGCATTAAATCTGGGATTGCCTATTAAAGGGATTATAAAAAGAACACTTTTTGCTCAGTTTTGTGGTGGTGAGACTATCGCTGCGAGCTCTTCATCGGCCAAGTTGCTGTATAAAAATGGGATTGGGGCTATTTTGGATTATAGTGTCGAAGGTGAAGGTACAGGGGAGGGGTTTGCAAAAGCTTTTGGAGAGTTACAGCGGGTAATTATAGAAGCCACCGATAAGCCTGAGTATCCTTTTGCTGTTTTTAAATGTTCTGGAATAGGTAATTTTCAAATGTTAGAGCACGTCACCAAAGGGTTAGTAGAGGGTACGGATACTACCTATCGAGATGACTTAGATTATCAGCATTTTCGTTCCAGATTTGAGGCTTTATGTAAATTGGCTTACGAAAACAATACAAAGCTATTTGTAGATGCAGAAGAAACGTGGGTTCAAGCTGCGATAGATGAGATTACGTATCAAAACATGGCCATTTATAATATCGATAAAACGATAGTTTACAATACGATTCAGCTGTACAGGAAAGATAGGCTTCCAGAAATGAAGCTAAGAATAGAGGAGGCTCGAATAGGAGGGTATCATTTGGGATTTAAGTTGGTACGAGGTGCTTATATGGAAAAAGAAGCTGCCAGGGCTGAAGAACTAGGGTATGCGAATCCCATACAAGATAGTAAGGAAGATACAGATGCTGAATATGATGCAGCTATACGTCTCTGTTTTGAAAACAGGGATATAGTGAGTATGTGTGCAGGTACGCACAATGAAGAAAGTTCTGCTTTATTGGCTTCACTGCTGGCTGAAAATAATATTGATAAAAAAGATGATCGGTTTTGGTTTGCACAGCTCTACGGTATGAGCGACCATATCAGTTATAATCTGGCTGCTGCAGACTATAATGTAGCGAAGTATCTCCCGTATGGACCTATAAGAGAAGTACTTCCATATCTGAGTAGACGTGCACAAGAAAACAGTAGTGTGAAAGGTCAGGCAGGAAGAGAGCTGAGACTAATAACTGCTGAAATAAAAAGACGTAAAAATTTATCTGATTAGTGTAATAGTGCCATTGTGCACTCTTCTCACTAAATCTACTCCCGTAGTTACCACTATCACCGCATAGGCATCTTGTTGTGCGGCCTCACCGAGATAGTTGCCATCCCAGTGTTTAGAGATGTCTGTGGTTTGAAATACCTTCTCTCCCCATCTGTTATAGATACTGATTTCGTAGTCTTTTATATATTCACTCGGAGTTACATAGAAATCATTTATTTTGTCTGCATTTGGTGTGAAGGCATTTGGGTAATATATCCTAGACCTTACAGGAGAGCAATCTTCATTTGAGACACTCACTATTTGTGGTTTATTATCTACGATCTCTTTGTATGCCACTATCCTGTAGCAGTAATTTGGTCGTTGGTTTAAGTCTGTGATGTAGTCAGTAAAGGTAGTATCTTGGTATGGGAAGTTAGCTATTTCCATAAAGCTACCGTCTGGGTTTTTTATTTCTACCACGTAGTAGCTTATGTCTTCTGTCCATCCCATATAGTGGCTCCACTCAAGGTGAGGTCGTTGATCTGCTGAGGTGTCAGCCTGCAGTAAGATAGTCTTTCCATAGTTCCATATATCCGTGGTGTCGTCACATTCATCTATGGCATACGTCTTATAGAAATAGGAGCGGTCATCTACCAGTACTTCCTGATCTACAAATTTAAATTCTGTGTTATTTCCCTCATACACGATAGTATAGTCATTTCCATTCCTTGATTTTAGGAGGTTGTACTGACTGATAGGGATTATGGAGTTAGCTACAGAGTCCCACTCTATGCGTATCTCAATATCTTGCTCTACTGTGGCTCTTACTAGCTTATTGCTTGGTGGAGTATAGAGCCATATTGGTGTTGCATTAGCCGTATCACTCCAGCTTATCTGCAGATTCCCGTTTTCTTCTATTCCTTTTACTGTATAACTGTAGTCTATATTGCAGTAAAGTGCACTATCCATATACGTGGTAGAGTCTCCCGATACAGTACCTATGTGCTGCATTACACTTGGAGTGTTTAGTTCTTTGCGGTAGACGTTATATGCAGAGACAGTATTCCATCCGTTATACTTGTTCCAATGTACCAGATTCTTATTGGTATCCCCTTTAGCATCTATTTCTATGGTACAATGTTGTAAGTCTGTAAATGTATCGCTCAGCAATCCACAGGTGTTTTTTTCTTCCAGCTTAAAGCAGTAGCTCTTATCCAGTGTACGGTTTCCACTGGAGTAATAAGACGTTATACGGTTATCTTCCTCTTTTGTAAGTATTTCAAAACCAGTAGGTCCTTCTCTATAGATCACATACTCCTTGAAATCAAGATTACTACTCTGCTTGTAATCTAGCTGAATCTCATCATTCGTATTCACTGTCACACGCAAAATCTCTGGATCTTTAGGTCGTATGCTGTCACCTATCACTAAGGCATAGCTGTTCAGTGTATCTTTACAACCAAGTATATTTTCTTGCATTAGAATGACCTGCATTGTGCCCACTCTAGTGGCAAAGAAGCTAGGCTCTTTATCTCTATAGGTGATACCATCTATGATCCATTTGGTATCTACGAGTGAGGTGTCACTTACGGTCAAATCTTTTAGTACTATAGTAGTGCCTATGCACGTATTTGGATTTTCACTGGTAAAAGCGGCGTCGAGTGAGATCAGTTCTAGGGTTTTAAGAGTGGTATTTTTACATCCATTTCTAGAAGTGATAGTAAGTCTTATTTGAGGCTCTTTTTGGTCTATGAAGGTATACGCTACAGTCTCCCCATAGAAGGTATCTATTCTTCCTGGATTAAGCATCTCCCACATATATTCAGAGACTACTAGAGCGTTCTGGTTTTTAGCTTTGCAACTGATAGGATAATTTACACATGTAGCAGTATACTCAAAGTCTGGCTCTGGATATGGATCTACATATATAGTGTCAATAGGAGGGAGTGTATAGCTACAGCCAAAGGTATCACTGAGGATTAATAATGGTATAAATCTACCCGGAATACGGTATATGTGTGTATAGCTTGCTTGATTTTCAATGACATTTCCGTCTCCTAAGTCCCACTCGTAGAAGTTAGTCCGTTCTGTCGTACTAGTAAAGGTCACCGAAAGTGGCACACATCCTTGTTTTTTATCAAAATCATAGCTTCCCTCAGGACCATTTACAATTACAAACTCAGGATAAATCAATGAATCTTTACACCCATAGTCATCTTCTATAAAGAGTTTTACGGTAAATTTTCCTGCCGTAAGATATAGTTTACTTGGATTTTCTTCTATGGACGTAGATCCATCTCCAAACTCCCAATAAAACTTCACGATTTTACGTGATGTTGCCGTACTTAGGTTTTTAAATTGTACGAATACTGGAGGACAATCTGTCTCCAAGCTATCTGCATCAAAAGCAGCATTGACTCTTTCTTTGTTGATGTCCATCACTTGGGTCAAGGTGGACACACATCCATTGTTATCAGTAATACTAAGTTTCACAGTGTACACACCTACACTGGTATACGTGATAGGTGCATTCTTTGCAGTACTAGTATCTCCATTTCCGAAGTCCCAGTAATAGGTAAAATCATCTGGATCAAAACCTGGAACTTCACTATTGAGTATAAATCTCTGAGAGCTACAGTCGCTAAATCTTCTTATCTTGATGGTAGCAGAAGCTGGTCCATCTACCTGTACAGGGAACTCTTGGATTCCTCTACATCCGTTAGTATCTATACCTACTAGTCGTATTACAGTGAAATTACTGGTATCTCTTCCCGGCATAAAAAGAGTATCATTTATCCTATCTGTATTGCTCACCATCACCCTTCTTCCTTCTACTTCCCAATAAAGTGAATCATATTCAGATGGATCACTAGTAGTGGTCAGACTGATGGCTAATGGAGGACAACTTCCACTACTGGCCACCGCACCTTCTACGCTTGGTCCAGTGACTTCAAATGGCTTTGTCACCAGCTGAATACAGGCACCAGGTAGTTGTGTGACTGTGAGAGTAGCTGTATAGTTGCCTGGGTTTACGATTTGTTTGAATACGGACTGCTGCTTATTGAACAGGTCTTCTGCTATATCCCAATCATATTCATATCTATTAACCGTACTTATTTCTTGTTTCGCACTAAAGTTTAGATTAGCAGGTGCACATGGATCTCCAGTGATATCAAAATTTGGTTCAAATTTTTCAGAAAAATCCACATCAGAAATAGCTACATCTATACACCCAGATTTGAAATTAACAGCATATAGTGTCACAGAAGTTTTGCCGTGAACATCTCTATAAATGGTAACTATACTATCACTGGTAGTGAATTCTCCAAGTATTTTGCTATCCACTTCCCACCAAATACTGTCTGCACCAGAACTTACATCTTCAAACGTAAGAGAATCTATAGTACACGGATTGTAGTCTGCCCTTTTTATCTTTGCGAGTGGATGCTTTATATAGAAGTACCTTGGTTTTATAAGGGTATCAAAACAGAGATTGTGCTCGGTAACTAAAGCTACGGTATAGTCGCCAGAATCCTTTTTCAATCTCTTGTAGTAGTTTTCATCTCGTTCTGGAATGTATTTCTTAAAAGATACTGTTTTGTGTATAGAGTCACTATCAAAATATCCTGTATCGGAGGCAAATACATACCAAGTTACAGATTCTATTTTAGGTGTAAATAGATTTGTACTATTTATTAACTCTAGCCTTTCTCTATTGCAGAAACTATCCTTGTTTATGCTGAAAGTAGGATTAGTCTTTTGTCCTATCCTAACTTCGGTTGTATCTGTATTGGTGCATCCGTTATCTGTGGTGATAGTCAGGACTGCATTAAACCGACCGGTGTCCGTATATTCGTGCGGTATAGTATCTAATACCGAATTTGTAATCGTACCATCCCCAAAATCCCATACTTTGCTAAGGATTGATTCTTCTATATTAGAGTCATCATAAAACTGGATAATCTGAGGTACACATCCACCTTTTATATCAGAGTCTATGCTAACTTCTATTGGTTTTAATTTTATATTTACAGTTTGAGTATCTCTGCATCCATACTGATTTCTAGACACGAGACTTAATGCATATTGACCAAAAACTAAGAAAGACTTGGCATAAAAAGGAGAACCTCCATCTGCTACTCCATCCACATACCACGTATCTATTAGACTATTCTGTGTTTGAGCTGTAGCCGTAAAAAGAAAGGGTACATTGCAGCTAGTGGTATCATTGAAGGTGAAGTCTGCGGTGGGATATTCTATTACAGATATATAATTAGGCTTTGACTTAAGGTCTTTGCAGTTAGCATCTTTCTCTACTTTAAGGGTCACATTATAGGAGCCAGGAGTAGTATACGTATGTTTTATGTTATATCCATTGGCCACAGTACCATCTCCAAAATCCCAAGAAGCGAGAAGTCCGGCAGGCTCAGTAGTGTTAGTATATAGTACCTCAGTAGGAGCACAGATGTTGGTTTTACTTGCAGAGAAGTCTATTAATATTGTCCCGATTTTGATGTAATTAGCTCTTTCATATACAGTACTACAGCCACTATTAGTGGTGATTGTAAGCGTTACACTAAATGTTCCATTGGTAGTGTAGGTATGACTTGGATTTTTTTGTGTACTCGTATTTCCATCTCCAAAATCCCATAAATAGTCATCTCCAGCTTTTGTTTTCGAACTTTGATCAGTGAAGTTAACGGTAAATGGAGCAAGACAATTGAATGTTTCGTCTGCCACAAATAACACATCCGGGATTCGATCTACTTCTATGCAGTTGATTTTAGATGTTTTATCGGTACAGCCATTTTGATCCGTGACTAGCAGAGATACATTAAACTTACCATCTGTACGATAAGTGTGAGCAGGATTTGCAGCAGTTACGGTATTCCCATCACCAAAATCCCAAAGAGACGAATATAATGAGGCATCACCAAGCGTTGTGTTATTGGAGAAAGATACATTCAAAGGAGCACATCCAAAGACCGGAATCCCTGTCAAATCAGCTTTAGGATTCTTAAATACTGTGATATAGCCTTGTACTTTTTTCTCATCTTTATTACCACTTCGGTCAGTCACCTCAAGACTTACTTCATACGTTCCTGGCTGATAAAAAATAGCTATGGGATTCTCCTTGGTACTTAGGTTACCATTGCCAAAAGACCAACGATATAATAGATTAGTTCCTGAGCTTGTATTGGAAAAATTAATAGTAACAGGTGAGCAACCAGATACTATATCAGAGCTAAAATCAGATACTATTTGTGCTACCACAACAGACCGACACAACGTGCTTATAATAAGTATTAAGATTATTCTGAGTTTCACGATATTAAAGAATTCCTTACAAATATAAGAAATAGACGTAGGATGTCACAATAAAGTTGCCCCAGGAGTCAAAGATTTCAGGTAGCCCTCATCTAATTTTAAATCTATGCCTTCAGCTGCGGCCTTTGCTAGCTTATCGCAGACTTCATTTTCAGGTACTCCACTGTGCCCTTTTACCCAATGAAATTTGACATTAAATTTCCCATGTATATTCAGGTATCTTCTCCAAAGGTCTTCATTTGCCTTGTCTCTGAAGTTTTTTTTTACCCAGTTAAATACCCAGCCCTTTTCTATGGAGTTTATTACATATTTAGAGTCAGAGTAGATGTGTACTTCTTTATTTTTCGCAAAATCATTCAATAAACGCAGAGCTTCTATAACTGCCAGTAATTCCATTCTATTATTGGTCGTTTTTTGGAAACCTTCGCTCTTAGTCTTACGAATACTTTTATATTTAAGCACTATACCGTATCCACCTGGTCCTGGATTACCCAATGAGCTGCCGTCTGTATATATGCTTATTTCTTCCATGGTAATTTATGCTGTTGTTTTAAAAGGAGTAGGTCTGCTACGAGAAAGTTACTGCCTCCTATGAATAGTAAACTCTGATCTAAAGCACCGTTTTTTTGTATCAGCTCGTATGTAGTGTCTAAGGCATCTTTCAAGTTAGCGTAAGTAGATGTTTCTACTCCATGTTTTTTAAAGGATTTTTGTGCCTCGGTAGCTTGCATACCTCGAATTACTTCTGGTTTTACTAATGCTATGAAGCGTGCAGGTGGGAGCAAAGGGATGATCGAATTTAAGTCTTTGTCACTGACGAAACCAAGCACGAAATAAGCGTTTAATCGAAGCTTATCCATCTCGGCAGCTAGGAGTCGTATTCCTTCTTCATTATGCCCTACATCACAGATTACTAATGGTTTATCTGCAAGCTCTTGCCACCTTCCTTCAAAAGATGTTAGCTTACAAATAGTAAGTAGTGCCTCATGAGTTATAGTCTCATCAGTAGGGAGATGATCTTGGTTTAGGGAGACACATTTCATAGCACATCCTATATTCCATTGTTGGTGTTTGCCTTTTAGATCAGTAGGATATACTGTATCTGTATAGCTATATATAGGTGCATTCAACTCCTTCGCTTTTTGCTGGATTACAGACAGGGGAGAGGCCGCTATATTTCCAGTCACTAAAGGTGCCCTTTCTTTTATGATTCCAGCTTTTTCTCCAGCTATGAGTTCTAAGGTGTCGCCGAGCATGTCCTTGTGATCATATCCTATCGAGGTAATGATACTCGTGAGTGGGGTGATGATATTAGTACTGTCTAGTCTTCCTCCTAATCCAGTTTCTATGATGGCAATATCTACATTTTGCTCAGCAAAGTAACTGAAGGCCATAGCCACAGTGATTTCAAAGAATGAAGGCTGTATTTCGTCTATCAGATGAGCAATAGATGCTGTAAATAAAATTACAAATTCTTTGCTACACAGCTCACCATTTAGCTTTATCCGCTCTCTAAAGTCTATCAGATGAGGAGAAGTGTAGAGTCCCACCTTATATCCGTTGTTTTGGTAAATGGCTGATAATATGTGAGAGGTAGATCCCTTACCATTAGTACCGGCTATATGTATGGTCTTAAATTTCTTCTGCGGATTGCCCAATGCATTGCACAGTTGTATGATGTTAGTAAGGTCTTTTTTAAATGCGGATGTACCTATGCGTTGGTACATAGGTAGCTTAGCAAAGAGGTAGTCTAGCGTTTCCTCGTAAGTCACAGTGAAGTGGGGTTAGTTAAGTTTAAAGGTAAAGTTGATATAACCACATCCACCAGAACTTCCACTATTATTACTGAACCTAAATTTCTTCAGTGCGGTTATTGCGTTTTGTCTAAGTGTAAGGTTTGTGGTTGTTTCCGGATTACGGTCAGGAGAATATTTAATACTATTGGGTATTACGTTTCCTAGTTCATCTACACACACTTTCAGTCGTACTACTCCTTTTTCTTGCACTCCGCCTTTAGGCTGAGCTACTGCAGCTATAGAGAATCCTCCTATACCGCCATATATGCCAGGACCTATTGCAGGGCCGTCACCTGTGCCTCTTCCTGTTGTTCCTGTTCCTCCAGTGCCATCAGGTCCTCCTTCTGGTTTGCCATCCGGTTTTCCTTGATATCCGCCTCTGTCATCGCTGCTACCATTTTTTCCAGATCCAGATTTGTCTCTACCAAAAAGATCTTTAGCATTCGGTTTTTTTACTTCTTTCGGTTTTTTGGTAGGTTTTTGCTGTTCAGTAGGCTTGACTGTTGGCTTAGTTACTTTGGGTTTAGGCTTAGCAGTAGGTTCTGTCTTTTTGACTACTGGAGCTTCATCTACGTCACTCGTCAGTTGATTTTCTGGAGTATATTCTTCTTCTATATGTGGAGTGTATGCTTCTTCTTGCTCGGCAGCACTATTATCTGGACCTCCATTGTCTGGATTTCCATAACTTACTGCTATACCTCCGCTGGGTTCTAATTCATCTTCAGTTTCACCACAAGAAAACATGGCGAGTAGAATTATAAGCAGAAATATCAATGCATAGAAGGTAACGGTACCTATTAATGCTTTTTTATCTTCTTCTCTATGTAAATCTACCATACCCTTATTTCTGTAAAATGTGAATACTACTTAGACCCATCTAGGGCTAAGACTACTTTAGCACCCAGTTTATCGGCAAGCATTACTACATTCATTACATCTTCATAACGAATATCTTTGTCTCCTCGTATACTTACCGTAGCATCAGGTGCAGTGGTTAGTACTCCTTGTAGTACTGAAGGTAAATTTTTATACGAAGTTTTTTTATCATCTACCGCATAGTCTAGGTTTTTATCTACCGATACTACGATTACTTGATTGACCGGATTTACATTATTAACTCCTTTAGGCAGCACTAGTTTTAGTGCAGGATCTTTTACTACCGAGCTTATGATGATAAAGAAAATGAGCAGCAGGAATACAATATCTGTCATACTGGACGCATTGAATTCCGTATTTACTTTGCTATTTTTTCTAAGATTCATACTTATGCTGGTTCGTGTAGGATGTCTAAGAATTCTACTGAGGTAGCCTCCATCTTATAGACTACTTTATTAATCATACTGCTAAGTAAGTTATAGGATATATAAGCGAAAATACCCACTACTAGACCTGCTACTGTGGTCATCATAGCTTCTCCTATACCGCCACTCAGTAGATCTGCGGTGATTTGTTGTCCTGCGTCTTGCATTTGATTAAAGGTACGTATCATACCTGTGACTGTACCTAGGAAACCGAGCATAGGAGCAGCACCAGATATAGTAGCCAGTAAAGCCATCCCTTTTTCTAGTTTGTATACTTCTAGTTTTCCTACGTTTTCTACAGCTACACTGATATCTTTAAGTGGTTTACCTATTCTACTGAGGCCTTTTTCTATCATCAGTCCCATAGGCGTTCCTTTATCATGACAGAGTCTCTGAGCTCCTTTTAGATCTCCATCTACTACCATTTCTTTTATACCTCCCATAAACTTGGAGTCTAGTGATCCAGCTTTCTTGATAGTAAGGTATCGTTCTATGGTAAGGTATACTGCTATGACACTGAGTATGCCAATAGGAATCATCACTATACCGCCTTTCCATATTAGACTTAGTACGTCTAATCCTCCGCCGCTTTCAGTAGTAGATAGTGTATCTGCTACTACATTGCCACCTTGTACAAGTTGAAGTAGTATGCTCATATTATTTCTATTTGATAACTAATTTTTGGTTCAGTTTATTTTGCAAAAGAGTTTTATATTCTTTTGCCAATGACTCATTGGTGAATGAGATAATGAATACTTCAGTACTTCCGGAGTCATTTACAGTCATCGCTGCTGTGGTGTATTTTGCTAAAAGCTTCTCGGTAAGATCAGTAGCTTCTTTTGTAGTAGCTACTTCAGCATAGATTCCGTAAGATACTAGGTATGGGACACTACTTTTTATCTCTACTGTACTAGGAGAGTCCAAAAGAGAAGCTATTTCTAGGTTATTTGCTTCTGTCTGATGTGCTCCTCGTTCAAAATTAAACATGGTTAAGACCATTGCTATTAAAAATAAACTTCCAAGAATATTTACGACACCTAGAGCAGTGATACCTTTTCTAGTTTTCGTTTCTTGTGTGTTTTGCTCTACTCTCTTATTCTGAAGAGCTATATTTTTTATTTTACGTTCTACTTTTGGTTGGGCTGGTACTGTTTCTCTTTTGGCTACTATCGGGAGTTCTAGTTCTACAGGATTTTGTACACTGTTAGGAGTAGACTGTGCTGCTGCTGGAGTATTCGCAGTAGCATTAGTAGTATGCTCTATAGTCTTAAGTCGCAGTTTTGGTAAACCAAATGATGCGGTATTAAAATTAACAGAGAGATACGGTACGAATACCAATTTTTTTTCTGCAGTGAAATAGAAAGTCCCTATTTCAGGTATTTCTACATTTCGTTTTGCATTGAGTATATCCCAAAGTGACTGTATATAGTCGTTGATATGTGTTACACCTGCATCATATGAGCAGCCATATGTTGTGCTTATATGATTGGCTAATAGACCATCGTTATTGATTATTTGTCTATTGAAGGAAACTACTTTCTGACGTGGAGTAGCATATTTTGCAATTTCATTGCACTCAGCATCTTTCTCATTCACTAAAAAAGCACCAAAGCCCGGTAGTATCACACAGCTGTGTTTGTAGAGTAAAAATGATATTTTATTTGCCAAATTCATTAGTGTGCAATATTACTAAATATGTACGTCAAATTAGATTCTAATTCATTAAAGTGAGAAGGTAACTCCAGCCAATACATTAAGCCCTTGTGCTCTGTAGTTATTCCACATCTCGTAGCGTTGATTTAAGATGTTATTTACATTTACAAATCCACTTATGTTCTTCTTATATCTATACTCTGCACCTATGTTTATATCATTTATAGCCGCTAGATTGAACTCTTCACCTCTCAGGTTTCGTGATATTCTGCTACTCGTAGCAAAATATCCACCATTCACGTATACCTTATCAGCTATGCGGATAGTAGTGAATAGGGATACATCGTACGTGGGCATATGCCAAGCTTCATTTTCTTTATTTGGTTGATAGGAGTAAAAGTTTCCTCTAAATCCCAAGTCTACATGTTGATTAACATCAAACTTAACTTCACCAGATATGGTAGTTTTACTCAAGTCGTCATATACCGTGGTGAAATTTCTAAGTGCATTGGTATCATTGATAAAGAAGTATTGATCTTGAATAATTTCATGCTGTAGTTTCACACCGAATTCTATAAATCGCTTGAAACTACCATTCATTCCGCCATAAAATTGAAATCCTCTAGGACTGGTGTATTCTGTAGTATTACCAAGAAAAAGATTTTCATAACTAAGAGATCGAAGTGTGTTCTTTTCTAGTTCACCTGTAATTCCTAGGTATGCACGGAGTTTCTTAGGCACTATATATGTTTCTGCTTTTATAAAAGGAGCGGGGTAAATCTCATTGATACTCCCAAAATCATTCAGATAATTCATAGTAATACCTATGTCGAAGGTATATTTTTTCAAATCAAACTCATAGTGAGGACGAAAATCTATAAATAGTCTATCATAAATGGTAGTTTCTGTCAGTGTGGTGTACATCCCACCTAAGTCTATATGAAGTTTTCCTTTGCCTAGTTTGAAGGCACTCGTATTGGTAGCCTGAATAGTATTCTCATTTTCACCTAATTTATCAAATAAATTGAAATCAAAAGCGAGTACATTTTCTACTTTTCTTTTTTTTACCGTCCACTTGGCTGTAGCGTTTAGGTCATTATAAATCTGATTGATATCTCCTATTTCAGTGACATTAGCAGTATCCTCTAGGTAGCCATAGTAATGCACCACATTTCGCTGATAGTCTAAATCAGCATATAGGTCATTTCCTTTTTCTCGCAGACCAAACGCTTTTATTCTATTTTGACTAAAAAGAGCTTGATTTGGATTATCAGAAGAGCTAGCGGCGTGATGTTTTACCTGGAGTCCATAGGTATAGTATTTATCTTGCGTATTGTATATGTTAGCATCTAAGTAACTTGTCAGGTAGTTCCCTCCGCCTATTTCTATGTAATTATCAAATAGGTTTTCAGCAGGTTCTTTTTTTATGAAAATAGGGTCGATGGCTGTATAGACCGATTTTGGCTTATAAGCTACGTTAGGAAAAATATAGTTATACGCAGGCGTTTCTACTTTTGGTTCCTCTAAAATAGGCTGGATATCTATCTTTTTAGACTCTGCTACGTCAGGTATATAGGTAGTATACGACACAACGTCTTTTAGCGTACTATCACTCATAGTCTGTGCATAAGTGCAAAAGGACGCAAATAAGAGTGCGAATATTAGTGGTGTTTGTCTCAAGATAATAGCTTTTAGCATTAATTTCTCTAACGAAATTACGCACCTTCTAGTACATCAGTGTAGGCTATGTGCCATTTATATCAACACCTTTTCCAATAGTTGCGTGGTTAATGTCATTAGTATATCTTTGGTTAAATTAGTTTAGATAATAATAATGCCAAAGAACGAAAACGCAGATAAGTTAAAAGCTCTGAAGATGACCATTGATAAGCTCGAGAAGTCATACGGAAAAGGAGTAGTGATGAAAATGGACGATAACGTTATAAAGATAGATTCTATCTCTACAGGCTCTCTAGGCCTAGATATAGGATTAGGTATAGGAGGTTTTCCTAAAGGTAGAGTCGTAGAAATATACGGTCCTGAGTCTTCAGGTAAGACTACGCTGGCTATGCATTGTATAGCAGAAGCTCAAAAGAAAGGTGGAATCTGTGCATTTATAGATGCAGAACATGCTTTTGATAAGTTTTATGGAGAAAAAATAGGTATAGATACGAACGAGCTACTAATTTCTCAGCCAGATGATGGAGAGCAAGCCTTAGAAATAGCAGATAACTTGATACGATCAGGTGCTATCGATGTAATAGTCATAGATTCTGTAGCAGCTCTAGTACCACGTGCTGAGTTAGAAGGAGATATGGGCGATTCTAAAATGGGCCTTCACGCTAGATTAATGTCTCAAGCACTTCGTAAGCTTACAGGTACTATCAATAAAACAGGATGTATCTGTATTTTTATCAATCAGCTTAGAGAGAAAATAGGAGTGATGTTCGGTAATCCAGAGACTACTACGGGTGGTAATGCTCTTAAGTTTTATGCTTCTGTACGTATAGATATACGTAGAATAGGAAGTATAAAGGATGGAGTAGACATTATAGGAAATAGAGTGAAAGTAAAAGTAGCTAAAAACAAAGTAGCTCCACCATTTAGAGTGGTAGAGTTTGATATCATGTATGGTCAAGGGATCTCTAAAGCAGGAGAAGTGGTAGACTTAGGTGTAGAGAATAACGTAATTCAAAAAAGCGGTAGTTGGTTTAGCTACGGTGAAACAAGACTGGGTCAGGGTAGAGACTCTGTAAAGCAACTTCTTCTGGATAATCCAGAAATGATGGATGAGATAGAAGGTAAAATATTTGATATTATAAACGGTGTAGAACCTGTAGTCATAGAGCAAACTGCTGCGAAGTAGAAGTATGTATTTAATGAGGAATACTACTTCATAATTATAAGATTAAAATAATCCAACTAAAAAAAGCCTCCTTCCAATAATTTGGAAGGAGGCTTTTTTAGGATCTTAAATTATCTATTTTCTGTATAGTCCCCTTGAAATCTTCTGTAAGGAGCAGCTATATACATCATCATAAGTCTGCTCATCCTAAAAGAAAAAGGCGAGGTAACTAAGGTGTATGCGATTACGGTACTTATATACCACGTTAGATTAACATCATCGCTTAGTGAAAAGAAGAAAAACCCAATTATAATGAAGGACGCAACGCTGTATGCATAACTAAAGTACATCGCTCCCCAAAAAAAACCTGGTTCACTTTCATACTTAACTTTACAACAACTGCAACTTTCATTCATTTCTCTGAATTTTTTCAGATTGGTACCACTGTGTGTGAATACATCACCCTTTCGACATTGAGGGCACTTACCTTTTAAGAATGCAAGTACGGCACTCATTATACTTTGACCTTACGCTTATAATACCAAGCTCCACCTATAGCGGCTATTGCCAGGTAAGGTGTGGCAAGAAGATAAATGATACCGTCATTTAGTCCTTTTCCTTTTGCATTATCGTTTTTCATATTACTTTCTACTGACGCCTTACACATAGGACACTGTGCAGAAGCTGTGAGAGTAGCTGTTACAGTTAACACTAATAGAATTATAATTTTTTTCATTGGTACAAAGGTAGACATCTATGATGAATTTAATCAAGATATAGCATTGAGCTAAGTCACTTTATAGTCTTTATAATCTTAACCAAACCGATAGTATGGAGAAATCATAATGAAAACGATAACACCAGTTACCGCTACATAGAGCCATACTGGGTATGAGAATCTCACTATCTTCTTATGTTTTGCTATTTTCTTGGTCAAAGCGTACCAAAACGAAAGCAAAATCAAAGGAAGTACTACTGCTGCTGCTGCGATGTGCGTAATTAAAATAAAGAAATAAATGTACTTCACCACACCGTCACCACCGTAAGAAGTCTTTGGTCCTAAGTAATGGTAAACTACATAGCTACCCAAAAATACGGCCGATAGTACAAAAGCAGACAGGTTAAATTTCTTATGTGTTTGTATTCTTCCAGACTTAATTGCTTTTAGTGAAAAGATTAACAAAATGGCACACATGCCATTTAGCAGTGCATGAAAGAATGGCTGATATCTAACAAATTCAGGAATAGTATCTGGTTTAGGAAGAATACCAGAATATAGCAGCACTACGAGGCCTAAGACTACTAAAGTAATAGTCATTGCTATTCTAAAAAAGGCTTTATCACTTAATTTATTCATCTTCTTTTCGTTGGTTGTCTTTATCGGTTTTAAGCAAGAAACGAGCGTCTTTTATCAGTTCCATTACCTCAGTGATCTTAAGTCCATTATAAATTCCTCTTACTTGAAAATCCTTGTCTATCAACATGATTTTCTCACTGTGGATGAAGTTATTGGTGTCTGGCACCTCCTGTATCACAGCTCTGTAGCTATCTCTTGCGAGATGATAAATAGTACTTTTTTTTCCAGTCAGAAATTTCCACTGATTATCGTCTACTTCAAACATATCTGCATACTCTCGAAGTACAGCCACACTATCATTATAGGGATCTACCGTATGGGATATAAATAGTACATCAGTACTATTCTCTAACTTTTGCGAGGCTATTTTCATATGTCCGTTGATAATAGGACACACATCAGGACAACTTGCAAAGAAGAAGTTACTAATAAAGATTTTATCACCTATAGAATCTCTAGTGAATATTTCTCCATTTTGATCAATGAGCGAAAAGCTATCGATGGTATAAGGTACTTGTATACCTAACTCATCAGAGGAATAAACAGGAAGTTCGTGATAACCAAACTTAGAATTTTTTAATAGAATACCAAAGAGTACAGGAAGCCCAAGTATAAGACTTATTACGGACACTACTAGTATTCTGCGGCCAGTAGATTGTTGCATATAAATAGAAGGATTAAGACCTTAAATTGTTCCCCAATTACTTCCTTCGAACATCATCCAAACGAGAAAGAAAATTATAAAAAACATTGGAGCTATTATCATAGTGGCAAGTCCTAGTTTTTCATGTTTCATGTGCATGAAAGTCCCAACTATATAAATTGCTTTTACAATACCCAGTAGTACAAAAGCGAAAGCTCTTCCTAGTACGTACTCTGTAGGGATAAGAAAGTAAAGTATAACATCCACTATCGTAAGAAAGAGGAGAATCCAAAAGGTCTTTTTAATATCGGCTGTACCGTGAGTATCTGGTTCTGGTACCCAAGTAGTCGGGTCGTATTCTTTAGAAGCGATATCAGTATTTGATTGTGAAGACATAATATTAACAGTTTATATTGTTTAAAAAAAACTAGACTTTTAGGAAAAGTTAGATGAGGTAAAAGAAAGTGAATACAAAGACCCATACTAAATCTACAAAGTGCCAATATAGACCTGCTTTTTCTACCATTTCATAATGACCTCTTTTTGCATATGTTCCTTTTAAGTTATTTACATACACCACTATATTGAGGACTACACCTGAAAATACGTGAAAACCGTGAAAACCGGTTACCCCAAAGAAGAGTGCAGCAAATGCGGGAGGGCCATATGGGTTGGCATACATCCGAGAACCTGCAGTTATAAAATTAGTCCATTCCCAAGCTTGGCATCCCAAGAACATAAAACCTCCTATGATGGTATAAAGCATCCATTTACTGACGGCTTTCTCATCTCCTCGTTGACCAGCTTCTACACCAAGCACCATAGTCACACTACTCAAAATGAGTATGAGTGTCATCAAACTGACAAATATCAGAGGTAAATGAAGACCGTGAGCAAATGGAAAGTGATTGAACACTAAATCAGGTGACGGCCATTGCAATTCGTTAAAAACACCCAAATCTCTCATTGCTGGAATAAAGTGTTCTACGTGACCCGTGGCGTGTGCTCCTGCTTCACCGACAGCATTTGTAACTTCCGGAGCAAACTTACTTTGAACATCATCAGTAAAACCTATATCTAGGCTTTCTATCTTCTGTATATCTGGAGAAGGATAGCTATACCGTATTGCACCGTAGGCTATAAGTAAAGACGAGAATGTGAATGCATCTGATAGTAGAAACACCCACATCATGAGTTTTCCGTAACTTACATTGAAAGGGGAGTTTCCTCCACCCCAAGTGCTGGGTTTTGATATAGTTTGTGTAGACATTGGTTAAAAATCAGGTGCCAAATATAAAAAGAAATATAGGTAAACCCACAACAGTCCGATAAAGTGCCAATAAGTATTGCACATACTTAACTGAAGCGTGTTTTTCTTGTGTACTTGTGAGTTTAAAGTCCTAAAAAGCATAACGATTAGATAAATTAGTCCTGCTAAAATATGTGCTAGATGTATAGCAGCGATTGCTATCAGAAAAGATGCTGATACTTTATCTCCTTCTTTGGGGTTGACGAAATGTAGACCATCACCTGACATTTCTAACCATCCGAAATACTGCGATATAACAAAGGCTACGCCGAGTATAATTGTAAATAGTAAACCTATGATAACTCCATTTATCTCGTCTTTCTTCGCCGAACGATAAGCGTATATCATAGTTATACTGCTCAGCAATATGAGACCGGTAGAGTATAGAAATACCGCTGGTAATTCAAAACTAAACCAATTACCATCGCCCTTACGCACTATATAAGCACTGGTAAGTCCAGAAAATAGCATAAGTATACCCAACAATAAAAGCCATAGGCTAAATTTTTTAGGATGGACTCTTCCTTCGTATTCTAATTCTTTTGTTATACTCATTATATTTTGTCTATTAATAACACTACGAGGACCAAAGGGTTGTAAACTATGGAAGCAAACATTAATGTTTTAGCATCTTTTATAGAAAGTGATTTGTATAATCGGGCAGCAACTATGGTAAGTGCTACAGCACTTATAGTAAGTAATACTATACTTAGTATTCCGCTCATACCTATGTAATAAGGCAATACACTCATAGGTATTAAAATAGCAGATGATACAAGTATTACTAAAGCAGTAGATTTAGATCTTCCAGATTTTAACGGAAGTAATCTATATCCTGCTTTATTATAATCATCATCTAATACCCAAGCGATAGCCCAAAAATGTGGAAATTGCCATATAAACTGGATCAAGAATAAAACAGCTGCTACAGCAGAAAACCGTCCAGTGGCAGCTACCCATCCCAATAGTGGTGGAATAGCTCCGGGAATAGCACCAATATATACTGCTATACTAGAGACTCTTTTTAGTGGAGTATATATAAAAGCATAACTTATTAGTGATCCTATCCCTAACAAAGCAGCATAAGTATTGAGATAGTAACCTAAAAGGTAAATACCTATGATACCTGTTACTGTACAAAATATAGCAGCTTCTAACACTCCCATTCTATTTTGAGCTAAAGGTCTTTTTTCTGTACGAGTCATCAAGATATCGTAATTCTTTTCTATTATCTGATTCAGCCCGTTAGAAGAAGCTACTACTAGAAAACCACCAATAGAAAGTGCGAGTAACTCTGTCCAATTCAAAATGTTTGAATAACCGATTAAATAACCGAATATAGATGATAAAACTACAGTGAAAGTGAGCCTAAACTTTATCAGTTGACTATAGTCTTTTAATTTGGCTTTTATGCCCATAGATTCAGTATGTATACTGGCGGATTTCAATGTGATATTAGTGCTCTTTTGTAGCGTTTATAAACGAACTGCAAATATAAAACTGTAGTATGAATATACCTGCACCTAAACTTATATGGAACAGTTTTGAAATAGATGCACTGAACTCTAAAAGTGCAAGCGGACCCCATATCATCTGTCCTATAGATAATAGCATAACCCATTTAACATAGGTACTTAATTCACTACTTTTTGGTAGTTTTATGTATTGATAAATGCTGACTACCAATACTAAAGCACCCAATATAGCGTGCCACTGAAAGGTAGGATACATAGCATCTATTCTCTGAACAGAAGTAGCTATAGGCACTACCATGTCATATAGTTCACGCACTTCTGCTCCTAATACCACTTGTACAGTACTTAGAATTAAAACTAAGATTCCAATTTGTTTTGTAGTTTGGTCTATATGGGTAAAGTCTTTTTGTATGGCATATCTTCTTGCAAGTATAAAAAAAGAGATACTCGCAAAAGCAGCGATGAAGTGTATGGTAACTATACCACCTAACAAATTACTGTTAACCACTACGGCTCCGAGTAATGCATTGACAAAAACAAAAACAAATCCTGCTAAGGTGAACCAAAACACCTTGGAATTCTTTTGTATATATTTAATGCTTAAAAGGAAACATACAAAGACAATAATACCGGTAAGAGCTCCCCAAAGCCGATTTATATATTCTACGTAAGCTTTGACTACATTAAATTGATGTGTTTCTTGAAGCTGGCCGTTTTCTCTAATTTCTTGTGCTTTTTTATTTAAGCCTATGACATCTAGTAATGCTGTAAACCTCTTAGTCTTAACTATACGCTGATTTTTAAAATACTCCTCATAGTTACTAGGTAAATCTGATTCTGAGATAGGAGGGACGTACTCACCAAAGCATTTTGGCCAGTCGGGACATCCCATGCCACTACCTGAACTTCTAACTAGACCGCCTATGACAAAAAGCATAAAGATTAGAAAGATCGAGAGCCAATTAAGTTTTAGGTACGAATTACTTTTTTGCATTTAGTTTAGGATAATAGTTGTGCTGCAAAAAAAAGCCGTAACCAAATCAATTGGGTACGGCTTTTAGTCTGCACTACTTATGCAATGCGTGGTTTAAACCAATCTCGTATTAGTGTGAAAAAGGATGCTCTTTCTGTCACTGGTTCATCACTGGTAGATGGAGAAGTAATCTTCTTTGTTTCGAAGAGCTCGATTTCCTGATCTTCGTCAGGTACATTCTGCATCTTGAAATCTTCCTCATACGCTGGATTACTATAATCATATGCCCATCTGTACACTGTAGGTATCTCTCCTGGCCAGTTTCCGTGTATTCTTTCTACAGGTGTAGTCCACTCCAAAGTATTAGCCTGCCAAGGGTTTTGACTAGCTTTCTTTCCAATAAAGATACTGGAGAAGAAGTTATATACAAAGACCAATTGGGCTAAACCACTTAAAATGGCTGCTAATGTCATTAATACATTTACATCTGCCCAAACACCATACTCAGGGAGTAGTGTGAATGCATAATATCTACGTGGTACACCGGCTAATCCCATGAAGTGCATAGGAAAGAACACTAAATATGCAGATACAAATGTTAACCAGAAGTGAATATAACCCAAGGGCTTATTCATTAACCTCCCAAACATTTTTGGGAACCAATGATAAATACCCGCTAGCATACCAAAAATGGCTGCACAACCCATAACTATATGGAAGTGACCTACCACAAAGTAGGTATCGTGTAATTGAATATCTAGAGTCGCATTTCCTAAGAAAATACCAGTAAGACCACCAGAAATGAAGAATGATACAAGTCCAATAGCGAACATCATAGCATTTGTAAATCTGATATTTCCTCTCCACAATGTAGCAAGGTAATTAAATGTCTTGACCGCTGACGGAACGGCTATGATAAGTGTAGTAACCAAGAATACTGCTCCTAGTAGTGGATTCATTCCTGTGATAAACATATGATGTCCCCATACAACAAAAGATAGGAATGCAATACCAAGCAATGATATTACCATGGCGGTATAACCGAAAATAGGCTTTCTTGAATTTATTGCAATTACTTCTGAGGTAATACCAAGTGCTGGCATAATTATAATATAAACCTCTGGGTGACCAAGGAACCAAAATAAATGTTGGAATAGCACTGGACTACCACCGGTATGTTCTAAAGCTCCAGCAGAACCTAAATAAATATCAGAGAGATAAAAACTCGTACCAAAACCTCGATCAAACACTAAAAGTAGTGCTCCACCTAGCAATACAGGGAAAGCTAACAATCCTAGAACTGCAGTAAGAAATAATGCCCAAACTGTGAGTGGAAGTCTAGTCATAGACATTCCTTTAGTTCTCATATTTAACACGGTGCTTATATAATTGATACCACCTAATAGTGATGAGGCTATGAAGAGTATAATAGCGGATAACCATAAGGTCATACCCATGCCAGATCCCGGCATAGCTTTAGGTAATGCACTCAAGGGAGGGTAAATAGTCCACCCACCAGACGCTGGTCCTGTCTCTACAAATAAAGAAGAAAGTAAAACTATACTGCTTATGAAAAAGAACCAGTAGGAGAGCATGTTCATCAAGGGTGATGCCATATCTCTTGCACCTATCTGAAGCGGTAGCAGTAAATTAGCAAAAGTACCACTCAGACCAGCAGTAAGTACGTAGAATACCATTATAGTACCGTGCATAGTCACTAAAGCCATGTAGTATCCTGCATCTAGTTTACCATCAGGAGCCCATTTACTACCGAATAGCCATTCCAATATAGGGAATGACATATCAGGATAAGCTAACTGTAGACGAAAGGCAATTGACATTCCCATTCCAATAAGGCCCATTATGATACCTGTAATTAAAAATTGTTTGGAGATCATCTTATGATCCATACTAAAGACATACTTCGATATGAAGCTCTCTTTATGCTGGTGATGTTCTTCTGTGTGTGCGTGTGCTACTGCTGTACTCATTTTTTTAATTTGCTCTTATAAATTAATTTAATGCTACTGTTTCAATACCTTCTTCAGTACTTTCTGTTTCCGCGTTTTCAGTTTCTTCTTTGTTAACAAACAAACCTGCTTGTTCGTTCATCCATTTATCGTAAGATTTTTGATCTTCTACTACTATCTTCATTCTCATGTTAAAGTGAGCATTTCCACATATCTTATTACATACTAAATAGTAATCAAATTCAGGATCTCCTTTTATAGCTCTCATTTCTTCCGTACTCCTTATTGGTTTGAATGTAAATTCAGTAGGGAGTCCCGGTACTACGTTCATCTGGGCTCGGAAGTGAGCTAGGAAAGCTGAGTGTATTACATCTCTCGCTCTGAACTTTAAAGTTACTAATTTATTATTTACAAGATGAATTTCTCCCACTACTTGGTCGTCATCACCTTCTCCAGTGAACATACTTCCTTCCTCTACCTTGAGAGCTCCATTAAGGCGTTCTATCTGTGTGTTTCTCGCTCTTATGGTGAGTCTCAGATCATCTTCTACTTCTCCATCTTCATAGGTGTCTATTTTCCTGAGTTGAGACTTTCTCTCATCGTTTACTAGCCCACCTAGTCCAGATTTTAAAACTGCCAGTTCCTTGGGTATTCTTGCTATACCTGCTTCCATCGCTACTATATCTTCTTGTAGTTCTGTGATCAGACCAGATGCGTGCTCTTTATTGGCAACACCTAGAGGATTCATACCGTTGATAAGGTTATAGTTAGCTTTACCTAATTTCCCATCTTCTCCCGGATATCTAGCATTCCAGCCAAACTGATAAGCGAATACTTCGATGTGTTGTGAATCTTCACTTGCATTATTTCGTAGAATTTCATTCCACATTTTAAATCCTCCAGATACTAAAACAGTTAAGACTACAGCAGGTACTAACGTCCACACATATTCCAGGTTGTTGTTATGAGATAAAAAGTAAGCTTTTCTTCCTGGCTTTTGTCTGTATTTGAATGAAAAGAAAAACAGAAGAAACTGTGTGATAAAAAATACGGGTAAAGTAGCTATCCAAGTCCATCCCATCATTCGATCAAGTTCTATACCGTGTTCAGATGCCGATCCTATCTCAAATAATGAATATTGATTGTGTATAGAATATTCATATATGGATAACCCGAAAAATCCAACTAAGAAAACAAGCATCATATATGCGTTTATATTATTCCAGTTTATGATTTCTTTTCCGGTGATATTTGAGACAAGCTCTAATATACCAAAAATCATCAAAATAATAACGAATACAATAAGTACCATCAGGGCTATAGCCCAGTTAATATTATTGAATAAAGAATCACTAACAGGAGCTACTGCTTCTGTACCAGTGGATTCAGCGGCTACAGGGGCGTCTCCGTCTCCTCCATTGTCTATCCACATCACTATAGAGGTGATTTCTTTGTCGCTTAGGTTTTCGAAGATGTTCATAGCAGCACCATTATACTCATCGTATATTGCGTTTGCTTTTTCATCTCCAGATTTAATAAGTTTTTGGTTGTTTTTTATCCAAGCATTTAACCAAACATAATCTTCTTCGTACTTATCTACTACCCCGGCTAAAGCAGGTCCTACTACTTTGTTATTTAGAGCATGACAAGAAGCACAATTTGCCTGAAAAAGAAGACTGCCCTCTTCTATGCGGGCATCTGTACCTTCCTCACCGGCTATAGGTCTAGTAAGTTTGTTCTTATAGCCAAATGACTGCTGAATGAAAAGCAATCCTATTACTAGTAAGAACCACTTGTTGTGTTGTTTAAATCTAGATAACATCTAATTAATCTGTTTTCTTTGAGTTGAATTTATGGTAAGGCAAAAATACTTTCTATTTTATATTGACATAACACCCGAGGGACAAATAGTGCACATTATAAAAACTTTTTAGACTGTATATAAATAGAGCAAAAAATGAATGACTTGAAACACAAAAAGAGGGGAAACCCCTCTTTTTGAAACCAAAAACTAAAACTAAAATATAGTTAATGAATCTTTTTGACTCATAAACACTTCAAATGTAATTTTTATTAGTCTTTTAAAGTGTCACAACCTAGTCATATCAAGGGATTGGTAAATATTATAAATTAAATAGTCCGATATATATCTTGATATTGAACTAGTAATTTTTCGGAATCAAAATGATGTAAACGCTCATTTATATTTTCTTCATATGTGGCTCGCTTAGCAGGGTCCAAAAGCACATTTAAACAAGTTATTATCTCTTCTTTTTTAAGTGGATTAAAGTATAATGCTGCATTACCGCCTACTTCTGGCATACTGCTGACATTAGAAGTAGCTACAGTCTTACCGTGTGTAAATGCTTCTAATATTGGTATTCCGAATCCCTCATATTCAGATGGGTAGATACAGAAATCACATTTTGCATACAATAAGCCTAATGTATCATCCGATACATCAGTCATTAATGCTATATTCCCAGTGGCTTTTGAAGCATTGAAAACTTTAGCATACGTGTCACCTTTTCTACCGGCTATGACTAGGTGAGTATCTGTCTCTATATTTTTATATGCACTCACTAAGTTAAGAAGGTTTTTTCGTTTAGTAAACCCGCTGACACATAATATGTAGTTTTCTTCTGGTGGGTAAGCGTATTCATCCTTGGTGTAAGATCTGCTAGATTTTACACTCAGCGGAATTACTTTTATTTTATCACCGCTGGTATTTAGAATATTTATAAGGTCATCCTTTGTTTGATAACTTGGTACTATTATAATGTGGGCGTATTTAATAGCGTAGTTAAGTTTTGCTTTATAAATCAGTTTGTCAATACTATTGTAATATTCTGGATACCTTATGTTTATAAGATCGTGTATAGTGACTATTGTTTTTATAGTGGTGCGGTGTATCCCAAAAGGGATTTCATTGCTTAGTCCGTGATATATATCAATACCGTCATTTACTAAGTCTTTTACGATACTTTTAGATCTCCATAATGAAGAAAAAAATCGAAGTATTCCTTTTGGGCTATGTACGGGTAATGTATGTGTACATGTGGAAGTATGGTATAAGTGGTACTCGTCTTTATTTGAGTTTTGAAGTCCGTCTATTAGCCACTTAGAGTAGTTTCCTAGTCCAGTTGTATTATTGAAATAGCGTTTTGCATCAAAACCAATTTTCATTTATACAGCTACTTGAAAATCGCGAAGAACGTCGTTTAAGGAAGTTTTTTTATTAGTAGATTCTTTTCTAGTACCTATTATAAGAGCACAGTTTACGCCATATGTGCCAGCAGGGAATTCTTTATTAATACTCCCAGGTATCACTACGCTACGAGCTGGCACGCGTCCCTTGTAAGTTATCGGTTCTGGACCAGATACGTCTATTATCTTGGTGCTCATAGTGAGTGTCACACCAGCACCTATCACTGCTTCACTTTCTATGTGTACTCCTTCTACTATAATGCATCTACTTCCTATGAAGCAGTTATCTTCTATGATTACGGGTGCAGCTTGTACGGGTTCTAGCACTCCACCTATGCCTACACCACCACTTAGGTGTACGTTTTTTCCTATCTGAGCACAGCTTCCTACCGTAGCCCAAGTGTCCACCATAGTTCCACTGTCTACATATGCACCTATATTGATATAGCTTGGCATCATCACTACACCTCTAGCTAAGTAAGCTCCATACCTTGCTACGGCGTGAGGCACTACTCTTACACCTTGTGCTGCATAGTCTTTTTTAAGAGACATTTTATCGTGAAATTCGAATGGTCCTACCTCTATAGTCTCCATCTGCTGTATCGGGAAGTATAGTATTACTGCTTTTTTTACCCAGTCATTCACCTGCCATACAGAATCCGTAGGCTCAGCACATCTGAGCTGCCCTTTGTCTATAAGCTCTATTACTTGCCTTATTGTATTTTTGGTTTCATCTGTCTTGAGCAGTTCTCTGTTTTCCCAAGCAGCTAGTATTATTTGCTGTAATTGTTCCATGTGTGTTTTAGTTAAGCGAAGGTATAAAATTATATTTTTGGGATGTACTACTGACTTAACAGTAGAAGTAGGAAAATTAGTTAATGTAATACTAAATAGAGATATCAACTAAGAGACACACTCATCTTGCCTGCTACTTCTTCGTAGCTGATGTGCTCTTTTAGCGTAGTGGCTAATGAGATCCCTACAAAATTAGCTTGTATGGGGAACTTGTGATGATCTCTGTTAGCTAGCACTGCAGTACGCACACTCAGAGGGTTGTGATTTAGCACTTCTCGAAGTGCTGCTACCATAGTAGACCCTGAGTTTAAAACGTCATCTACTAAGAGTACTGATTTACGTTCTAAATTGGTGACTAAAGCTATTGAAACACTTTCCTGTAGTGGATTACTTTTATCTAAAGTTATAGTACCTCGTTGTACACTTAAGTCACTAGACTTGAGTATTCTGGTTTGTATTTTAGTGGCTATGTCTGTACCGCGGTGAGATAATCCAAGTAAAATAATCTCTTTCTCCCCATAATAGCGTTCTATTATTTGCCAAGCAATACGATCTAGCTTTAGCGAAATCTGATCGTGATCTAGTACCAATAGTTTTCCCATTGAATTATGATTTAAAAGGAACTACCCCGTTTTCTATAATTTGGAGTATTGTGTGATGTATTTCCATTGTTTGCTCTATGAGTGAGTGCACTCCATCATTATATATTACCCAATCTGCCATACTCATACGTTCTCGATCTGTTCGTTGATTCTGGATACGCTTTAGTATATCTTCACGTTTTACGTGATCTCGCTTGATTATGCGTTCTATTCTTGTTTCTATAGGAGAAGTGACCACTATTACTTTGTGCAGGCTTTTATAGCTTTCACTTTCAAATAGGAGTGCTGCTTCTTTGAGCGAGTATGGCTTATCTTTATGTTCTAATGTCCATATCTCATAGTCCTTCATGACTGCTGGGTGTACTATGCTATTCAGTATTTTTAGTTGTTCTTCATTGTTAAACACAACTTTACCTAGGTACTCCCTGTTCAGCTCATCTTTTCTGGTAAAACTATCCCATCCAAAATTGTCAGTTATGGCCTTACGAAGATCTTTATCATTGTTCATGAGCCATTTCGCCCTGGAGTCAGCATCATATATAGGCACATCTAATTGACCGAAAATTTTACATATAGTAGATTTTCCAGCACCCATACCCCCTGTAATTCCTATTCTAAGATGCTGCATCTATATATGTTTCTTTTATTTTTCGGAAGGAGCTGTATCAAGTAAGGCAGAGGCCTCCATATTTATGGCTGCTCTGTTAACTTTTAATTTGCTTCCTTCACCTGAATCTAAAACACAAGTAAGTTCTTTTAGTTCTACTATTTTGCCATGAATTCCCCCAGTAGTTACTACCTTATCTCCTTTTTTTAATTCTGAAATAAATTGCTTTTGTTTTTTTTGTTTCCTTATCTGAGGCAGAAAAAAGAAAATATACATTACTGCTATTAACAGTACCGGAAATATTAATGTTCCATCCATATCAATTGTCTTTCTTTTCTACGAAAACCTTTATTTGTAAAATTGTTTTTACAGGATTAGTGTTTGCTAAGATAGTGATATCTTTAGTCTGCATAGCACTTTTCCCTGCCGAGTTAAACTCTACTTTTATCTCTCCTTCTTCTCCTGGAGCGATAGGCTCTTTCGGAGGACTTGGTATAGTACATCCACAACTGGCTGTAGCACTTGATATTACTAAATCAGCCGTACCAGTATTTGTGAATTTAAAAGTATGCTCTACTCTTTCTCCTTCTATGATAGTTCCAAAGTCATGGCTCGTATCATTTCCGAAATCTAGTTTTGGTTCTTTCACATTAGATGCATCAGTTTCTATAGCTGCTGTATCTATACTTGAGCTATCCTTGGGGGCTTCTTTACAAGCTGAAAGAATAACTAAGAATGCAAATGCGATAATTGTTTTATTCATGTGTTTAGATTGTTTTTTAATGTCTTGTGTAAAATAATATTGTGCGAAATTAAACGATATGTTAATTAACCTATAAGACCTCGGCCTTTTTTGTTAATCACACCTTTTGTTTTCCAGTCTTGTAGTATTTTATCGAGCGTTCCGTTTAGGAACTTAGAACTTTTTGGGGTGCTATACATTTTTGCGATTTCTATGTACTCATTGAGGGTGACCTTGACAGGTATCATAGGCATATATTTAAATTCTATGAGTGCCATCATCATCAGCATATAATCTATCTTAGTGATTCGTTCACTATCCCATCCAGGAGTGTACTGACCTATAGATTCTTCTACTTCAATCCTATGCTCAAAAAAGAGCGAGACTAAATCATCCGCCATCTGAAGATCCTCTACCTCATTTTTAAATAGCTTAGGTATGGATACTGTTTGCTTGCTTGTGTAGTGTTCCAATACTTTTTCAACACTTTTAAGCATCGGAATTTTCTCATCGTAATAGTAGATGTTGTGCTCTTCCATTAGCTGCTCAAACTCAACGGAGTCTAGCATCATATACTTATAAATGTAACTGGCAAAGGCCGCTTGGTTTTCAAAGGTGAGGTCGTTAGCCATTAACTCCTTGTAAATATCAGACTCTTTTATCTGTTTATATATAATAAACATAATATCACGGTCTGTTTGCCAATCCATAGTAGGTTTAACCATATAAGCAGCCAATTTTTCATTTTCGGCAAGAGCTGTGAAAAATGGATTTTCTGTCCATATTTTAAAAGATTTCAAATCCTCCTCTGACGTTGTGAATTTGAAGTCAGATGGGTTATGCTCAGTGTTTATAAAGTGACTAAGCTCGGGTCCAAAAGCTAAAACTCCTAGGAAATTCGTTCCTAAGCCCCGGATTGACTTTTTCACATTACTAGCTATGATATTTGGTCGAGAGTTATCTTGACCAAATTCACCAAAAAGTACCTGAAATGTTTTGATACGTATAAGTCGTCTATTTAGCATTTGTATTATTCAAAGAAATAAGTGGACAAACCTACATATTTTTTAAGTGCAACTTGCCCTAATTAAGGCATTTATTTTAAAATAAATGCCAGTGAAATTCTGTAAGAGCATTAGTGATATTAAGTTATCAGAGATGTTACAATTTATTTTGTGATTATTTTTATGACGTATACTGCCTTTGTTAAGTAAGCAATAGCAACCTCGCAATTTTAAAACACAACTCTGTTCGAGTTTGTTTATGAATCCAGATCAAACGATGTTACACATCAAAAGGGAAGTAGTGCAAGTTATACTAGTCTTTTAGGGTTGAATAATTGCTAAATTTGCACTTAATTTATAAAAAATAATACTTCATTGAAATCACTCGTCAACTTAAAAGGTTATCTAATAAAGTATAAAAAGTACTTGTTTATCGGTACGCTATTTATAGTGTTGTCTAACCTTTTTGCTGTAGTCATACCTCCAATAGTAAGAGAAGGTGTAGATGGTGCATTGAATTTATTGAAATCTGGTGAGCAGCCAAGCTATATTAATTCACTACCTACTCTTTTTAGGTCCAAAACAGGTCTAGCAGCACTTGCTGGATTATTGATACTCGTATTTGCTCTGTTAAAGGGGATTTGTATGTATTTTATGAGGATGACGATTATCATAATGTCACGACACATAGAGTATGACCAGAAGAATGATATTTTTCAGCAATATCAAAAATTAGGACAAACATTCTATGGTAAAAATTATACGGGCGACCTCATGAATAGAATTAGTGATGACGTATCAAAAGTTCGCATGTTTACAGGGCCAGCTATTATGTACTCACTTAACCTAACGTGTATGATTATTATGGTGGTGAGTCTTATGTTTTATGTGAATGCCGCCATTACTCTTTATGTACTCATACCTCTTCCTATTCTTGCTGTGACTATATATCTAGTAAGTGATGCTATGAATAAAAAGAGTGATGTTATCCAACGAAAGCTCTCTGGTATTACCTCATTCGTACAAGAATCCTTTGCAGGTATACATGTACTGAAGTCTTACGCTAGTGAAAAAGATTTTTCCAAAGATTTTGACGCTATGAACGAATCGTACAAGGATGCTAATATGGATCTTGTGAAAATTAACGGTGTTTTTATGCCTGCAGTGATGGGTCTCATCGGTTTAAGTATCCTCATTACTGTGTATACTGGCGGTAATGCTGTAGTAGATGGCACTTTTACGTTAGGTAATATCGTAGAATACGTCATCTATGTAAATATGCTTACTTGGCCTGTAGCTAGTCTAGGATATGTGACTTCACTTGTACAGCGTGCAGCAGCATCACAGACCAGAATAGATGAGTTCATGCATGAGCAACCTGAAGTGAACAGTGGAGTTGAGACTATAGAGGTATTGCGAGAGGGTGTCATTTTTGATGGAGTTTGGTTTAAGTATCCAAATACTAAAGAGTGGGTACTTTCAGATGTAAGTTTTACTGTAGATGCTCATACAAAGTATGGTATAATAGGTACTACAGGGAGTGGTAAAAGTACTATAGCCAAACTTCTGATGGGCGTGTATAAACCTACTAAAGGAGATATACTGATAGATGGCAAATCTATAAGCACGTATGACAGACAGAGTTTACTGAGACTATTTGGGTATGTGTCACAAGATATATTTCTGTTTTCAGAGACTCTAAGAGATAATATTCTATTTGGTAGTAATAGTGCAGCAGATGAAAAAAATCTCTCTAAATCTGTAGAGGTTGCTTCGCTTTCTTCAGAGGTTGATAATTTTCCGAAAGGCTTAGAGACTATACTTGGAGAGCGAGGTATTACATTGAGTGGTGGGCAAAAACAACGTGCAGCAATAGCTCGAGCACTGATAAAAAATCCTCAGATATTACTGTTAGATGATGGACTCAGTGCGGTAGACACAAAAACAGAGGTAGCTATAAAAAAAGCACTATCTAAATGGAATAAAGAACAGACTTTTATAAATATAAGTCATAGAATATCTTCAGTAAAAGATAGCAAAGAATTATTGTTTTTAGACAAAGGAAAAATAGTGGAGAAAGGAAGTCATCAAGAGCTATTAGCTGATAAGGGTATCTACTCAGAGTTATTTCATAAGCAGATGATTTTATCAGAATCAGAGGGATAGAAGAAAATATGGGAATTTCGAGGTATTTTTACGTTCTTTGTGTGCTAAACAGTTAGGTTTTATATACAATGGGAGAGTCAAACTATGACAGAGAAGAGGTCTTCTCTAAGAAGGTAAGGGCAGGGAAAAGAACATATTTCTTTGATGTAAAGAAGAGTTCTACCAGCAGAGGAGAAGATTTTTATATTACAATAACAGAGAGTAAAAAGAGATTTGAAGATGGAGTGTTTGTAAAGCACAAGCTTTTTCTATACAAAGAAGATTTTAATAAGTTCTCAGAAGCATTCACAGAAACTGTGAATTATGTTAAAAGTGATTTAATGCCGGAGTATGATTTTGACGAATTCACAAATAAAAACTACGATAAAGAGTAGTCAAATCAATAATTAAATAATTTTCTTAATAATGCAACAAAAGTCATTGTGGATTTTTGGGATTGTAGCTGGTTTATTTTGTGCGACTCTAGAATATTTATTCTTCAGTACGACAGGATCTAGTGCTAATACCATGTTCCTCACTAAAATAGCTATTCTTTCCGTATGCGTAGGAGCAGGTCTTATCTTACTTCGTAAATTATCCGGTGGTGTCATAAGTATAGCAAGAACGGTCTTTTCTGGGCTTCTTATCTCTTTTATAAGAGCCATTGTAATGATTGTAGCTTTTATACTGCTTTATCAGCCTAATGGAGATTTCTATCAGCCTAGAGTAGAAGAAGCCTTTATACAGGCTGAGAAAAAAGTGTCTGCTGACGAAAATATAAAAGACGCAGACAAGTCAATGGAACTAGAGCAGATTAAAATACAAATTGCGTCCTTATATAAAGTGCCAGTATATACGCTGAGTACAATAGGCAGTAGCTTAGTTACTGGATTAATAGTTTCTATACTAATGGCTGCTTTTATAGGTACTAATATGATGTATAACGAAACAAAGCAATAAAATGGTAAAAATAGAAAGTAATGTCTCGAAGATTAAAAAATCTTCAGAAGAAGTATTTAAGTTCCTGTCCCTTCCTGCTAATTATGAGTCATTGATGCCGAGTAAGGTTAGGAGTTTTTCGAGTACAGAAACAGATGCTACACTAGATATAGAGGGCATAGGTACGGTACAGTTAGCCATCACAGAGATGGTCTCTCCTTCTAAGATTATCATGCTCCCACAAAATAAGGTTCCATTTAAGTTTGATATTCAATGGGACATCAAAACATTAAGTGATTCAGAGTCAGAAGTACAGGCAGTGATCAATGCTGATCTGAATTTTATGATGAAAATGATGGCAGAAAAATTACTGAAGGATTTCTTAGATGTGCAAGTGCATAAGCTGACAAAGGAGCTCAGTGCTTAATGAAAAATATGCTTAAATATATCTGGACGGTTTATTTTTCGATAATGTTTATCTTATCATTTGCTGTGTTATATCCTGCATTCTTAGTACTGCTTTCAAACAAAAAATGGTATAACACCGCTCAAAAATTAAGACGAGTATGGGGAATATTTTTGCTATTTATAACTGGCATACGATCAGAAGTGACATATGAAGAGCCTCTAGATAAAAACAAGACGTACGTCTTTACGCCTAATCACTTTTCATATATGGACATAGTGACTATTGGTACATTACTTCCACACTTATTTGGTTTTATGGCAAAAATAGAGTTGGCTCGTATTCCATTGTTTAGAGTGTTCTTTAGAAGTATAGATATGCCTGTAGACCGTAAATCTATGGAAGGTGCAAAGCGAGCCTATTACCTAGCGAATAAAAAATTAAATGAAGGAATGAGTTTAATAAATTTTCCAGAGGGAGGCATTGGAGATAATCCTCCAGTAATGAGAAGGTTTAAACTAGGAGCATTTAAACTCGCTATGGAGCATAATCTAGAAATAGTACCTATAACCTTGGCAGATAACTGGAAACGATTGCCCATTGATGGTAATTTGATCCCAAAAGGTACTCCTGGAAAGATGCGTATGCACGTTCATCGACCTATTTCAACTGAAAATCTAAAAGGTGGCGATGAATTAAAGCTTGCTGGCGATGTGTATGCTATTATTGAACAAAAAATAAATGAGTTAAACGGTTTATGAGCATAGATAGTAAAAAAGTAGACGACCTCGCTCATCTGGCTAGGTTAGCATTCTCTGTAGATGAGAAAGAAGCTATAAAAGGAGATTTAGACAGAATTATAAACTTCTGTGATAAGCTGAAAGAAGTAGACACCACTGGTGTGGAGCCTTTAATATATCTCAGTGGTAGAGAGACAGCACTGAGAGAAGATGTAGCTAAGGTCACGATCACCAAAGAAGAAGCTTTAAAAAATGCTCCATCATCAGATTCTGATTATTTTAAAGTTCCCAAAGTAGTAACAAAATAATGGCACTTATAGAACTTCAAGATATTTATAAAACCTACCAAATGGGTAATACAGCTATCCACGCTCTTGACGGGCTTAATTGTGAGATAGAAAAAGGTGAATATGTAGCTTTGATGGGTCCTTCTGGGTCTGGTAAGTCTACACTTATGAATGTCATAGGCTGTTTAGATTCTCCTACGAGTGGCAAGTATTCACTCAATAATACAGATGTAAGTAGTATGACAGATGATGAGCTAGCCACTATACGAAATGTAGAGATTGGCTTTGTATTTCAATCTTTTAATTTATTGCCTCGTACTTCTGCTATTGAGAATGTAGCATTGCCATTGGTATATGCTGGTGTGAGTAAGAAAGAACGTCTAGAACGTGCTCAGGTGGTATTAGAACAAGTAGGTCTAGGAGACAGAGGAGACCATAAACCAAACGAGCTTAGTGGAGGACAAAGACAACGTGTAGCTATTGCCAGAGCACTTATTAATAACCCTTCTATAGTATTAGCAGATGAACCTACGGGTAATCTAGATAGTACCAGTAGTCTGGAAATAATGGCTCTTTTTGAAGCAATACATGCTGAAGGGAACACTGTGGTAATGGTGACACACGAAGAAGACATAGCAAAATACGCAAAAAGAACAATTAGAATGATAGATGGAAAACTAGCGAGTCAATTATCTGTTAGCCATTAAATAAACTAAAGTTCCAGATGAAAATTTATACAAAGACAGGTGATACTGGTGAGACTTCTCTAGTGGGAGGTACCCGAGTAAGTAAATCTGACGCACAGATAGAAGCCTATGGCACAGTAGATGAATTAAACTCTTCGCTTGGCGTGGTTGCTTCATATGATGTGCATTACACAGATTTTATAAAATCTATACAGCATAAGTTATTTAATATAGGAAGTGTGCTCGCTGCAGAAGAGGACTTAGAATTTGCTCTTCCAGATATAGATTTAGCAGATATTACAATCTTGGAAAAAGAAATAGATAGACTCAATAAAAGCTTGCCAAGGCTAAAAAACTTTATTCTACCAGGTGGATCTGTATTGAGTGCACACACCCACGTGTCTAGATGCATCTGTCGTAGAGCAGAGCGTAGAGTGGTGAAGTTAAATGACTCTAAATATGGAATTCACGTAAAATACCTCAATAGACTTAGTGACTATCTTTTTATTTTAAGCAGAGAATTCTTGCGTATTGAGGGCAAAGAAGAAATCATTTGGCAGAAGGATTAATTACCTTCTTTCTCCGTACATCATTTTTTCTAATTCCATGAGTACATATCGAGGCATTTCAAACTGGTCAAATTCTTCTATACTTTTCTTAAGATAAGACACAGCTACATTTACATCTTGTTTTCGTTCTAAAGCATTGTTTCCTATTAAAAATAGTGTAGCGGCTTTTATAGGTACGAGTTGTTGTACACCGGACACAGGACCGGGCATTGGCACTGAAGTGGCAGCTAGGATACTGTCAGACTCTATCTGGTCCAATATATCTGTGCTCAAACTATCAAATTTTATTTGATTTCCATTTTCGTACTGTATTACTAATTTTTGATATAAATATTTATAATTTCCTGTTTCTTCAATTAAATTATCTATAAATTTCTCAGCTTTTTCTGTTTCGCCAACCTGCTGGTAAGCTAATGCCATGTTTTCTTTCAGTTTCGCTTTAGCTTTCCCAGCATTGTATACTAACTCCGCATATTTTAACCCAGCAATAAAGTTTCCATTTCTCATATATACTCTAGAAAGTGAATCTTGGTATTCAATATTAGTAGAGTCTAATAAAAGAAGCTGATTTAAAGAAACTTTAACGGTAGCTGCATCCTTATTTTCAAGGGCTTGATGGTATAAAGCTTCTGCTTGCGAAAGTTGCTTATCAGTGGAGTTACAAGCACAGATAAAAAACGTGAAAACCGCTAATAAAAGTAATGATTTGTTCATAATTGTTGGACGAAATTATTTAAAATTATCTTATATCAAATAAAAATTGTACGTTTGATTAACTACTTACTAATAATAATGATGAAAAAATCCCTATTTTTTACATTACTGTGCTTTTTTGTGCAATCTGCTTATTCCCAGTGCTCTGACTTTCAGATCACTGTAGATAAGACAAGTGTTTGTGCACCAGATATAGTACGCTTTCAGATTTCTAATTCTATTGCAGGTTCTTCTTACGAATGGGACGTTGGTAATGGAACAGTTTATGGTTCAGATACGCTTTATAGTCTATTTACTACAGAAGGAGTTGTTAATGCTCGAGTAAAAATAACATTACCAAGCGGAAAAACCTGTGTGGTGGTTCAGAAAGCGATTTTAATCGTAAATGATGTTCCTAAGCCTAAATTCACTTCCTCAAGAGTACTCCTTTGTCAAGGCCCTGATAGTATTTTGTTGACAGATATTACACTAAATAGTGCTTCTAGGAGTTGGGTAGTAGATGGCAGTAATTATGGAAATACTTCAAACGCCATAGAACATAGATTCGTAAATGCCGGTCCAAAACGAGTGTCCTTGGTGGTAGTCGATAGTAATGGTTGTCAAGGTGTTGCTGAATTCATAGATACTATAAAGGTATACAAGAATCCCAACTTTGCCTTTACATCCTCTCAAACTAGTGGATGCGTGCCATCAACTATAGACTTCAATTTGACTAAAGATCCTGATTTGGCTCCATTTACGAAAAACTTTCTCTGGACTTTCGACGAAGATCCTACAGATACTACTTCAACAGCAACTGCACTATCTCGGATATATCCCAAATCAGGTGCGTATAGTGTAAAATTAGAAGTTGCAGTTTCAAATAATTGTAAATATGAAATAGATAAAAAAGACTATATACAACTTGGAGATACAGTTCCTATTGATTTATTATCAGGAGCATTAAATTCTTGTAAAAATGACATTATTGACATATATCAAGCTAATGACACCTTGACTGGATCATTATCTTGGACGTTCTCTGGGTTACCACATGAGATATCAAATATCACTAATGATAGTGCCTCTTTAAAGGTGTTGTCATCAGGTAATCTAGATGTGGTACTCGATTACACGCAGAATGGCTGTAAAACAACAAAAGAATTTCTTAACTTCATCAGTGTTCAAGAAGTTAAGGCACGCTTTAGCTCACCAAACAGATACAGCTGTTCCGTGCCCCACACTGTAAATTTAATAAATTCTTCAGATACATTAGATGCCAGTTCACTCTTGTATAATTGGAAAATAATAGACGATGGTGCTATCACTTTTTCGAGTACTCAGGAAAATCCTAACTTTACTTTTAATACTTTGCCAGCACAGTATGATGTTGAACTTTCCATAGTAGGAGATAATGGATGCACGGAAACCTTAAGACGCAATAACTACATATACCAAGACTCACTAAACCTACAGTTTACAGTCTCTCCAAAATTTGGATGTGTTGGGCAAGAAATACAAATCAGTAACAATACAAGACAAAGCTCTTATTTAGGTCCTGACAATTTTAAATGGTATTTTTTTGATAAAGATGGCAGTACTATTTTGGATAGTTCAAATCTTTTTGCCCCTGTCATTACGTATGCAGATACTGGATTTTATGATATATGTGTGGTCGGATATAATAGTTTGGGGTGTACGGATACTTTACGTTTAAATAATGTAGTAGAAATCATAACAAGTGATTTAAAATATGCTGTATCAGACACTATCTTTTGTGCCAGTGATAATATTATTTTAACTGGAAGCTCTACACCTAGTAAAGTTGATTATGATTATATCTGGAAATTCACCCAAGCTCCAGGTGTAAACACTAGATCACAACTTTCTTACACACATAAGGGATCTCTTGTGAATGCTAAAATACCTGTTATAGGTACATATGAAGCAGTTGTAACTCATTCTATATCTGGTGGGTGCTTGACTTCGGACACATTCCAAGTACATTCGAACGGAATACTTGGACGAATCCTATCAGATTCATTGTCTGGTTGTGCACCTTTAGATGTAAATCCTACCTTATTAAAATATGATAATAAGTTTGAAGGGCATTCTGATACATCTCTAAGTTATCAATGGACAACATCGTCTAATAGTGGAGTACTTTTAAAAGACACATTCACCGATAAACCGTCATTAACATTTACAGAAAATGGTGATTTTATTGTTTCTCTTGTGGCTAAGAATTCAGCGGGTTGTATCTTTAACGGTAGTTCAAATAAGATTATGACAGGAGTAAGAGCTGGAATTTCTATTGCTGATAATCTAGTTTGTTTTGGTGATTCTATAGATGCAGTTGACCATAGTTATAACGGTGTGACTGGAGTATATTGGTCCATCGTGCCTAATGTACCTCATTCAGTTTCTATCGTAGGCGATAATGGAATTAATGTAGCTGTGGAAAGTCCCGGCTCTTATTATCTTCAGCAGATAGTAACCAATGAAGGCAAATGCTCTGATACTACTACTCAAGAATTTGAAATAATTCAAGTTAAGGCTAGTTTTAATGCGGTAGATACATTTTTGAAATGTGCACCTATTTATGCAGAATTTGAAAGTACTAGTTTAGACGCAGATACACTGATTTGGAACTTTGGTATTGGAGATAATTTCAAGACGACTAGAAGTAATGCTGGCTATATTTACCAAAGGAATAGTGGCTGGATAGAAGGTTTTGATATTTCATTAATAGCCAAAAATGCAGAAGGCTGCAGTGATACTTTTGTTCAACAAGATTATCTCGTAGTAGCAGGTCCTAAGCCATTGTTTGAAATGCAAAATATTGTTGGGTGTGAACCATTAGAAGTCAGTTTTATTGATAAAAGCAGTGATGCTGAATCATTTTACTTAAATTATAATGATGGTAGCCGTTTAGACAGCAGTAAATCAGGCAGTGATCTCGGGACTCACGCGTATACGGTTAAAGTTTCTAATATTCTTAGACAGTCTGTTTTGCCCAGTATTATAGTGTACGATTCTGTAGGTTGTGCAGCGGTTTATGAGCCCGAAGATTCTATTATTATTTATAAAAATCCTGAAATACAATTGGCTTTTGATAATGATATAGAATCTTGTTCTCCTTTTCATATCGTTTTTGAAGATACGGGACGTTATGCAGATACTAGGCAGTGGTTTTATGGTAATAGTGCTATTACGGCAATTCAAAAAGATAGTTTTATAGAAACACTAGTTGGAAATCATAATCTCAGGTTAATCGCAAATAATACCAAGGGATGCAGTGATACAGCAGATCAAATAATTACTGTTTTGGAGACACCTGTAGCCTCGTTTTTTATTCAAGATAAAGCATGTTTAAACGAGAATATACTCTTCAGTAGTAGCTCAGCAAGCCCTACTCCGTATGAGTATTTTAAATGGGATTTTGGAGAACCTTTATCACCCCAAAATATAAATAGTACTGATATTAATCCCGTCTTTAGTTATAAAAATAGAGGTATCAAAAAAATTGCTTTTTTAGCAGGATTTAGCAATGGATGTAGAGATAGTATTACTAAGAACCTATCTATGACTGATGCCAGTGACTTAATGAAACCAGAGATTAAATATATCAGTTTTACGGATAACTATGAGTTAGAAGTGGTATATAATATATCAAGTTTTGATAAGTTTAGAAATTACAGAATATCAGATGGTAGTACTGAATATGAAGAGTTTGATGAGACTAAAGATAGAGTCAATGTAAGTTTTGATTCTGAGCCCAGTATGGCGTGCTACTCACTGACTATGCTAGATTATTGTGAATTAGAAAGTGCACCGAGCACGACGCATTGCTTCATTGCATTGACTGTTTCTAGCACGGAGAGCTACAAAAATGAATTATCATGGACACCATATCAAGGATGGACAAATGTAGAAGACTATGATATTTTCAGAAAAGATGAGAATGATGTTTTTATGAAAATAGCTACTGTAAGTGATGATATTAATTCATACATAGATGAAGGATTATGTGATCAGTCTTATGAGTACTATGTTTCTGCTAATCATCCTTCATTTAGCTATACGTCAAATAGCTACAGCGTAAGTCAAAGACCACTTTATATAAAAAATGAATCTCTCAGTGCTATTAGTAATGTTTCTATTTCAGGAGAAAGTGAGATAGCTATATCGTGGAGTAAAAGCCAGTTTAGTGAGTTTTTAAACTACAAAGTAGCCAAGTATCAGGATGATAAGAACACCTTGGTAAATGAGTTTGCAGTTACAGATACATTTTTTAAGGATAACAACGTAGAAACATCTGAGCACTCTTATATATATACCGTAGTAGAGGCAGATAGGTGTGGTTTATTTACAAATGAAGGTAGAGAGGGGAAGTCTATACTGCTAAAAGGTGAGTACCTAGATGGTAGTAATTTAAACTGGTCTGCGTATGAAAATTGGGAAAATGGAGTCAAGGAATATAATGTAGAGATAAATGAAGCAGGTACATTTATCAACGTAAATACAACGCCCTCAGACAGTAGAAGTTTTTTTGAAAAGAAGTACTACAAAGAAATAAGTGGCAAAAACTGCTACCGAGTGTATGGTCTTAGCTACAAGGGAGATACGAGTTACTCCAATACCGTTTGTCTAAATGGCAAACCAATTGTGGTATTACCCACGGGATTTACTCCAAATGGAGATGGCTTGAATGATGAATTTAAACCCATCGCTCAGTTTATTCAAGAAGGAGAATTATTGAATCTGAATAGTTTTGTTTTTTCAATATTCAGTAGATGGGGAGAAAAAATATATGAAACTACAAATCCAGCAGATGGATGGGATGGAAGCTATTTACGTAGTCCCTGTCAGCAAGGATCATATATATATCAATTAACAGCAACGGGTGTTAACGGCCGTAAAATTTACAAAAATGGGTCAGTTACCCTACTAAGATAATCTTCCGTCATCAGGAAGAGGGCAGTAATGGTTAGTAAAGGTCGTCAAAGTATTTTGACGGCCTTTTTTTTATAGTAAATTTGCAGCTAAATAAGAATTCCATGTTCGATAATTTATCTACCAAATTAGACCGTGCTTTTAAGACCTTAAAGGGTCAATCATCTCTCACAGAACTTAATATAGCAGAGACTGTTAAGGATATACGCAGAGCGTTAGTGGACGCAGATGTTAGCTATAATATAGCTAAGGATTTTACCAATAAAATAAAAGAGGAGGCTATAGGTCAAAATGTATTAACTAGCGTATCACCTAGTCAGTTAATGACTAAGATAGTAAACGATGAGTTAAAAGAGCTTTTGGGAGGGGAGACGGCTCCTATTAATATTACTGGGAGTCCAGCTGTGATACTTATTGCAGGATTGCAAGGTTCAGGTAAGACTACTTTCTCTGGTAAACTATCTGCACATCTGAAATCCAAAGGAAAAAATCCTTTACTAGTAGCTTGTGACGTTTATAGACCAGCCGCTATTAATCAAATAAGAGTTCTAGGAGAACAAGTAGGGGTCTCTGTTTTTGCCAATGAGGAAAATAAAAATCCTGTCGCTATAGCTAAAGAAGCTATCGTATTCGCTAAAGCTAATAATCACAATGTGGTCATAGTGGATACCGCGGGTAGACTCAGTGTAGACGAAGCCATGATGGCTGAGATAGGTAATCTGAAAGGTGAACTAAAGCCTCAGGAAATACTTTTTGTAGTGGATGCTATGACTGGTCAAGATGCTGTGAATACAGCTAAAGCCTTCAATGATAAGCTCGATTTTGATGGAGTAGTGCTTACTAAGCTTGATGGAGATACACGAGGTGGTGCTGCACTTTCTATCAAATCGGTAGTAAATAAGCCTATCAAATTTGTCAGTACGGGTGAAAAAATGGATGCCTTGGACGTATTTCATCCAGATAGGATGGCTAATCGTATCCTCGGTATGGGAGATATAGTATCCTTCGTAGAACGAGCACAAAGTACGTTTGATGAGCAGGAGTCTGCAGAACTTCAAAAGAAAATGCGTAAAAATCAGTTTGATTTTGACGATTTCTTAAAGCAGCTCAATCAGATAAAGAAGATGGGTAATATCAAAGACCTAATGGGAATGATACCAGGAGTAGGTAAAGCCATAAAAGACGTAGATATAGATGAAGATAGTTTCAAAGGAATAGAAGCTATCATCCATAGTATGACTACTGAGGAGAGACAAAATCCTCAAGTACTAAATGGAAGTAGAAAAGATAGAATAGCAAAAGGAAGTGGCACGAGTGCTGCAGAAGTAAATAAACTGGTGAAACAGTTTGATGAAATGAAAAAAATGATGAAGATGATGAATGCAGGCGGAGGTAAGCGACCAGGTAAGAAACTCTTCAAAAGATAGTAAATGAAAGATCTTAGAAAAAACTATACCAAAGGACAGCTGCTCGAAGCTGAAATACCCAGTTCCCCATATGAGCTTTTTAACTCTTGGTTTCAAGATTCATTAGCTGCTGATTCTATTGTGGAAGCTAACGCTATGGTACTTTCTACATCTGTAGATGATAGGCTAGATAGTAGAGTAGTGCTTCTGAAGGACGTAAGAGAAGAAGAGTTTGTTTTTTATACTAACTATGAGAGTAATAAAGGGAAACAATTAGGCCTTAATGCTCAGTGTACCTTATTATTTCCGTGGATAGGTCTAGAGAGACAGGTAATCATCAGAGGATTTGCACAGAAAGTAAGTAAGAAAGAAAGCGAGGATTATTTTTTTTCTCGACCAAAATCAAGTCAAATAGGAGCGTGGGCTAGCAGTCAGAGCTCTAAAATAAAGTCAAGAGAAGATTTAGAAAATCAACTTGCAGCATTTGAGGAAAAATTCAGTAAAGAAGAGTTGATTAAGCCTCCACATTGGGGAGGATTTGCTGTAGTACCTAGTGAAATAGAGTTTTGGCAAGGTAGACCCAATAGGCTACATGATAGAATTCTCTATAGTCAGAGTCTAGGAAAGTGGGAGACTACACGTCTTCAGCCATAGGCTACATTAACCGTAAACGTGTCTCATTTTTAGGTAAAACGATTTTCACGCTGTACTTTAGATTTAAATTAACTATACTTTCGTATAAGCAAAGGTTGTAAGTTGGGCACTCAGTTAAGTACTATTAAAAGATTGATAAAATCAAGGTCTACATTGGCCAGTGTTTTATTAGTACCAGCTATTGTAGCTGGTTTAGCTTTGCTAGGCTTCCAAACCTACAGTCTTATTACCGGTAAATCTTTTAGAGATTTTGACTTTAACATAGGTAAACTATGGTCATCATCTGATGAAGAAATTATAGACTCAGAGTCTTTAAATATTCAATCTAGCGAGAGGTTATTGCCTTTATTTACTGAAGAGGAGCTAGCATTAACTGAAATTAATTCATCCCAAATATTACCGCCTAGACCTGCACGGAAGGTGCAAACTTTTTTACCTTCTATGGAGGATGAGAAGCCTCTGCTAACGAAGAGCGTAGAAGAACTTATAGATGTAGATAATATCAACTCTGTTCAAATCAGCACTCTCATTAAAAGTCCTCAGATGGAGAGATACTACTCTAGGCTAGAGAGCGAATACCTCATTAATCCAGATCTAGTTCCACTCCGTGGTAAGTGGTATGTAGGGGTCAATTTTGCTCCGTGTTTAAGCTACCGTACCTTCGGCTATGACCCATCACTAGTGAATGGAGTAGTCATAGATGGTCAGTATCTATATACATACGGCCTGACTGAGTCTGGTCGTAATCTATCTGATAGGTCCATCACCTCTTACTCCATAGGTATAGATTTAGGCAGACGACTTACAGACAGGATAAGTGTATTCTCTGGCATAAACTATGCCCACTATGGCGAGCAGCTTCAGGTCAGTTACGCAGATGTTTCTGATCCTAACTTTGAGGATGCAGTATTTATGGGTAAGAGGCCTATGTATGAAAGGCACAGTGCTGATGACAAATCAAGGAATTTACCGTTTTCTAATAAGTACTCCTACTTTGAGATACCCCTGGGCATTAGTGTAGATATAGCAAAGCTATCTAAGGCCAGAGTAACGTTAGATGCAGCACTACATTATCAGCGACTAGATCACGTGAATGCACTCGTGTATGATTTTGAGACGGATTACTATTACTGGGCAGATAAGCAAGAGAGTATCTTCAGACGCAATGGACTTGCTACATCTGCGGGTATCACACTGTCTCAGTATGTTACAGAACGCTTTGAAGTATTTATAAATCCTCAGTTTAAATTTAATCTCACGTCTACCTTCGAAAGACCGTATCCAGTTATTCAAAATCAGTACACTTCTGGACTGCGTATCGGTTTTAAACAGCAAGTCTTTTAGGTTTTTGACTTAGTTAATTTGCCTTACTTTTGCACTAATGAAACGAGTATTTATAGTAGCAGCAGTTAGGACTCCAATGGGAAGTTTTAATGGAAAACTAAGCGGAATATCAGCACCGAAACTAGGTGCTATTGCCATAAAAGGAGCATTAGACAAATCAGGTGTTCAGCCTGAGCAAGTAGACGAAGTATATTTCGGCAATGTATTGCAAGCAGGTCTGGGTCAAGCACCCGCGAGACAAGCAGCTATATTCGCAGGATTGCCTGATACAACGCCGTGTACGACCATAAATAAAGTATGTGCCAGTGGTATGAAATCTGTAGCACTAGGAGCTACCTCTATTATGCTAGGTCATAACGGTATAGTGGTGACCGGCGGTATGGAAAACATGAGTCAAGTACCTCATTACCTTCCAGGTAGCAGAGGAGGATATAAATATGGCAACTTTACAGCTATAGATGGACTAGCTCACGACGGCCTCAGAGACGTGTATAATGAGTATATGATGGGCAGTGCAGCAGATAGCACAGCTAAGCTACATAATATCAGCAGGGAAGCTCAGGATGAGTTTGCTATTAATTCATATAAAACCTCTGCCGCTTCATGGGAAGCTGGTAAGTTTAAAGATGAGATAATACCGGTAGAAATACCTCAGCGTAAAGGAGATCCTATCCTTATGGATGAAGATGAAGAGTTTAAAAATGTTCGTTTTGATAAGATACCTTCACTGCGTCCAGTTTTCGAAAAAGAGGGTACAGTAACAGCTGCTAATGCGAGTAGCATAAATGACGGTGCAGCTTGTATTATACTAGCTAGTGAAGAAAAAGTAAAAGAACTGGGACTTACTCCTATAGCAGAAGTGACTGGTTTTGCTGATGCAGCTCACGAACCAGAATTTTTCACCACTGCACCTTCTAAAGCAGTACCTCTAGCACTAGAGCGTGCTGGATGTTCTCTAGCGGATGTAGATGCTTTTGAATTAAATGAAGCATTTGCAGTAGTAGGGATAGTGAATACTAAGCTTCTTAATATTGATCCAGCTAAAGTAAATGTGAATGGTGGTGCGGTAGCACTAGGTCATCCATTAGGAGCCTCTGGTGCTAGGATACTAGTCACTCTTATAAATGTACTCAAGCAGAACGGTGGCACACTAGGTGCAGCTGGTATCTGTAATGGTGGCGGTGGTGCCAGTGCCATGGTGATCAAAAACATATAGGATTTCACAATCCATTTATTTCAAAGGCACGAAAATTGATACGAATTAAGTTATAGACAGTATGCGAGCATTCACAGTTATAGCAGTATCATTTTTGTGCCTTTTTACTTTTGGGCAAAGAGCCAAAGTAAAAGCTGACGATTCTACCTATATAGATTCTATCCGTAACTATGAGTACCAACTCGAAGGACTCAGCTACAACATCCTAAATGCGAAGGATAAAGTAGAGCGAATCACAAGCTGCTATTACTATATTCAGACGCTTAAGAAAGCCCTGAGCATCCCAAATTCCTTTGATTACGACTTCAATTCCATACAAACAGTCTCTGCCATCCGATCAGAAGATGAGAGGTTTCGTATTTTTACGTGGAACTTACTGTTAGACAGTGGTAAGTATATGTACTTTGGTGCTATCCAGATGAATAATTCAGATAGTCTAGAGCTCTATGGACTGTATGATAGCTCAGAATATAATAGGGATATCATCTATGGTCAGTTTGATAATAGGCACTGGATGGGAGCACTCATCTATCAGATGCATCACTATACACATAAGAGGAAGGACTATTACATCACCTTTGGGTGGGATGGGCAGGATGCCAAGACCACTCGGAAAATCATAGACGTGCTATGGTTTGATGAAGAAGGTAAACCAAATTTCGGTGAGGAGATATTTGATTTTGATGGTGATTTACAATCCCGTATTATTTTTGATTTCAATGATCGAGCAGCTATGACAATGCGGTATGATAAAAATGAACAAGCTATCTTATTTGCTAATTTAGTACCTATCAATCCTATGATGGTAGGGATATATGAAAACTATGTACCAGACGGTACGTATGATTTTTTAAAGCTAGAAAAAGGAATCTGGAGACGTTACAAAATAGCCTTTGATGATAGACGCAAGAATAGCAATGACTTAAGGAAGTATTAGGCAGATGTACAGTTTCCAATGTTCTGAGTACAGGTTCGCCGTTAGCGGTATGGAACAGGATAATGAAGTGAGTGGTAGTGGCAATCAATACAATTATGGCTTTAGAATTTACAATCCAAGGTTGGGTAAGTTCTTGAGTGTTGATCCATTAAGCGACTCATATCCATGGTATACACCATATCAGTTTGCAGGGAATAAACCAATTTGGGCAATAGATCTGGATGGTCTTGAAGAGTACTATACTTCAGATGGAAAATTAATAGGTAAATATGGGACAAGCACTGAATTAAAAATAGTCTATGATGATTATGTTGCTAATTCCAGAGTTCTATTGTCTTCAACGGGAATTAGTAATGCTGATGTGCAAAAAATTAATCAAGCGAGTGCACCTGCATTGGAATCAAAAGATGACCTTGCATTGCATTGGGGAGAACAATTTAATCAACAATCAATTGGCAACAATAAGGAGTATTCTTCTATAATATTTTCCACAAGGCTGCCTGGTAGTTCTAAATTGTCATATTCGTACACTAGGCCAGATGTTGGTGCGGTAGCATCCTCAAAAAGCTCATTTACCTCCAAAACTAATTCTAATTTATCAGGAGCTATTCATAGTCATGGAGGTTATGATCCCGCTTACAAAAGTAATGAGTTTAGCGTCGCAATGATTTTGGGAGGTATCTATGTGCCTGGTGATATATCAGAGTATGTACGAAATGGAATTGACGGATATGTGTCTACACCAAATGGAAGTCTTTTGAAATTTGACTTGTTTAATGAAATGGTTGTTGACTTAGATGCAACTACAATCCCTTATGACATCAAAGGTCCAACTTCTCCAAAAGAAGAAATAGAAATAGAAATAGATTTTGGTGAAGGACCAGAAGAGACGGGTGAACCTTTTTAAATAAAAAAAATATGTTTAATAAAATTAGGGAATTAATATTTTTTATCGCGTTAGCTTTCTGCAGTTGTAATTCTGTTTATACGGTTAAAAAAGCAACAAGAATTGCGGAAAAAAAATGGGTTGAAAAGTATGACCAGTCTATACTAGAGTTTAAACCTTATAACATAGCATTATTGGGTGATTCTATTTGGATGGTCACTGGGAGTCTACCTCCTTCTGGGTGGAATATTAATCAGCAGGGAGATTCAACTTTGACAATTATCACTGGCGGAGTTCCTGTGATAAAAATTAGAAAAAATGATGGAGCAATTATAGAAAACTATCATACACGATAAAAGGTATCCCTACCGTCCTCGTTTGGCCTAGAAAAAACATAAAAATCGGACCGCCTTGGTGGAAAAACGTAAGATAAACAGGCTCGTGCCTCGTCCGCCCTTGTTTTTACCATGCCCGTAGTAAAGCTTTGTAAGCCTTACTACGGGCATTTGTTTTTCTAGTCACACTGTGGGCGGTAGTTCTCCGTGGCTACATTGTTCCGCCGCGGCGGACCACCGCCACTAGATGTAAGGCTCACCCCGCTAGTTCCAGCTTTTAGCTGGGATTTAAGAGAAAACCTACGCTAGGGGATTGCAAGGATAAATAACTACATTTGATTGTTGAGCAGAAAGTACAAAATGGCAAATCTAGAAGGCAGGTATTTTGTAAGTTTTGCTGTAGATGAATTAGTATCTATACCTGTTAAATTGACAAAGCCAATTTGGAATAATCTGGGATTAGAGTCAAAAGTAACAGCCACATTAGGAGTAGGGAAAGCAGACGTAATTCGAATTTTAGGTTTTGGTGCAGGTGATAAGTCCTTTATAGGTATGGATGTCGCTGAATATAATATCGTTGACGGATTTAAAGCTATAACGCAAGGTGAAGTTCCTATTACACCTCTCGAGGTTCCACCTAATCTCCAATATAGCTATCAAAGAGCAAAGGGGCCGAACTCCTTTTCTGCAAAGGCATCTTTCTCCCCAAAAGGAAATGGTACTTTTGATTTATCATTATCAGGCAGTTCATATGGTGATGGTCTAGAAGCTTCTGCATATAAAGCGGTAGGAATTTTACCTGGTCCACAGGAAGCATCTAGTACTTTCTTTCCATCTGAAAGTTTCAATGCGACTTACTCAATTTTGGATCTCTCCAAAATTATTCAACTGGAAAGAGATATGATGTAATGATTAATACCACAGTAGATTTGAAATTAAACTTAAAAGGATTCATTAAACACGTACAGGAGCAATATAAATTTTGATATGATAAGACAAATAGCTCATTTAATAGTTGAGATTTTAGTTGTTAACTATGGAGTTCAATTAATTACTACTGGATATTTCAAGGCTGCAGTAAAATTACCCTTTAACAAAATTGATTCTAATAGTGAAACATTGGTTTTTTTTCGAGAAACATATCGCGACTCGATTGCTTGGCCATCAAGTGTTAGGAAGACTAGTTACTTTAAGAATCAACTGTCATTAGTTATGTTTAAGCTCTCTTGGTTTTTGAAAAAAAAATCCCTTGTCCTTGTATCTTCCTTCATGTTAATTAAGTCACTAATCAATATGTTATAAATGTCATTCAATCCCCTGCTAGTGCCAGCTTGGATTTTGAGCAATGGTCAACTAGCAACTGACTCTAATACTACAGTTGAAAGTCAAGATAAAATAAATAACATTAAAAATGTACATAGCACAAAGACTGGAGATGTCTTAGAGTTAAAATTATATGAATAATATAAAGAATATAGTAGTTGTTTTTTTGAGCTTAGTTTTTGGGTGTAAAACTGATAAGAAAACAGAAAAGATTATGACTTGGTATGATGGAGAACCTAAACAATTACACAAAGAATATTCCCTAATTATTACAGCTAGTGACACCATTTTAAATGAAGTATTTACTGAATATTATCGAAACGGAAATCCAAAACATATTTTGAATTACAAATTAGGAAATCCTGATGGCCAATTAGAGTCATACTTTTCAAACGGCAAAGTTGAACTAATTAAAACCTACAATGAGGGTGTATTGAATGGATATTCTAGAGATTATTTCTTAAAAGGAAATATTAAATTTGAAGTGAATTACAATAATGGATTTATGGATGGAAGTATGATTGAATATCTTTATTCTGGAGATACCTCAATTATTATTAATCTCTCAAATGGGGTGAAAAACGGTACTACTCAAATTTATGACAGCCTAGGTAGAATTGCTTCACGATCAAATTATAAAAATGGAGAGTTGGATGGCAGTTTCACAGCTTATTATGAGAATGGTAAAATCTCTATTAGAAGATTTTATCAAAATGGCCAGAAGAAAGGGGTAGCAAAAACATACTATCGAAACGGAGAGTTAAAATTATCTTTTTTTTATGTTAATAATAAGGAAGAGGGGAAAGGAACTATATATGATTCCCTTGGAAAAGTAATTGAGGAAAGATTATACAAAAACGGGGAGCTTAAAAGCTACAGACAGTTTAATTAACCATCACCACTAGATGTAAGGCTCACCTGCGGGTAACGTCTGGTTGTCTATATAAGAGAAAGTACTTAAAATAAAGAGGATGCAAATGTGTTTGTGAAAACCTCAAGAAATGGTAATGTGTTACAGGAAAGCAAACGAGCTAAATCAGATAAGAAATAGGGTTAAGCTTATTGACGTATTACCAAAGGAAGATAAATATAGTAATGGATGTCCAGATATTTGGGAAATGTAAAAAGATGACAGAATATATTAATTGTGATAAGTCTCTAAATAGCCACAGACTTCATCGTATATTTGAGAACATTTGTATCGTACGAAACAAAAGAAGAAGAAAAAAGATGGATTTCGGATAACAGAGAAACATACCGCTAGCGAGTATTTGGGGTCTCGTACAGAGCTCTTTTCGCCTAGCTGGAGACCCTCAACAATATTCACTGTAATACCAAGTTTTCCTTTAAATAATTCGAGCGAAGTAAAATGGATAATTCCGTCAAGTGTACCAGAATAAGCAGCAAAAAAATGAAGGGTAGTAGGTTATTATTAGGCGTATTTTTTTTTAATATTCTATTATATACAGGATGCATTTCAAATAATATAACTACAAATTGCAGCAGTATTTTCTCAACATCAGACTTAAAGAAGGTTGAGTATGTTAGAAGTACTATGGGTATAGATACAATTAATATATCTTCAGTTCAAGACTTCATCTTCTACTCAAGTAAACTTATTGATAATATGAGAATAGATTGTGATTTATCTCCTAAATTTAGTAGGTACAGATATCAAGAGATAACTTTATTACTAAATAAATTGAGTGATAAAGATATAGCGAGAAGTTTATTTAATTTTAGAATAGAACTTATGAAATACAATTTAAAACAAACTACTCATGAGTCTCAAGAACCAAACGACTATCTACATCAACAATTAGAAATTATCTTAAATAACAATAAATTAAACTATTGTGAAAGCACATTTATTGGAATATTTATTGTAGAATTTATTCAAATCAACTACTGTAAACCGCCTAAATAAATTTTCAACAGATAAAAAGATACTACGGGGAATTAGTAAAAATGAAAAATATAATAATTACGGTTTTGATAGTTGTTGGAGGTTGTTCAGATAAAGTAAAAGACAAATCTACTGAAGAGACTCAAACCTTAAAGGTTAAGAAATACCAAAATATCCTTAGTCAAGCAAAGCTGGACAGCAGAAAAGAGACGATAAAATTCTCATTACTGCCTTCTGCGACCATAATAGATTTACCCAATAATGCTGAATTGGAAATTAAAAAATCCTCTTTTATTGATCAAGCTGGAAATCCGTATACGGACACCGTGACCATCGAATTGAATTTTATAAAAGAAAACTCGGACTATCTTAGGGAACTTCAAAGCCGACAAATCAGTAACTTTGAACAAGTAAAGTATCTCTTTGAATATTCTGTCAAGTCAAAAAACGGTAGTCAACTTTGTATGGATAAGTACGATTATCCTAAACTAAGATTTCATCCTTCGGAAAATTTAAGAAATACGTCATATGGAGTCTATGACTCGTCAACATTGAAATGGGTGTTGCCTGTTCATCAGGATTTTAAAAGTACGGTGGTTTCAACTTTTGACTCTTCATTTTCAAAAGTAACTGATCACATGAACAATGATGAGGTTTACTATATTGATACTTAAGGGAATCGAGTACTCCCACAAGAACATACGAAAACAGAACTGATAAGTTATCACATTAATATGAAGTATAGTGGTCTATACTATGTAGGTAGAAATAACGGTAAAGATAATAAGCATATTCAACTTGATGTTAAAATTAATTGTGAGGAAAGTCTCGATCCAGATATCACGCATATATACTTAATGATGGAGGATGATGGATATAAATACTATCACAAAGCAGAGAGAATAGGTCTAAATATATTCTCATTTAACTATCCACTATTTGGCTCAGGAATTATCCTGAACACCGATACGAAGCATAAGTTATTTGCATATATTAAAAAATCAAACAACTATTACTATTACTATAATGTGAAGTTAAAACTTGAGAAGGATGTTCAGGTTGATATTGACTTAGTTCCTATAACTGAAGATTGCCTAATAAATAAAATTAGATCAATTAAATAGAAGGTGTTATATCAAATATTCTAGTTAAGTAAATAGCTACAGAGCCTAGTTTAAGGGCATAGAGAGTGGTGTTGTCATCTTAATAGATAAGGCATTCCTACCGTCCTCGTTTGGCCTAGAAAAAACATAAAAATCGGACCGCCTTGGTGGAAAAGGGTAAGATAAACAGGCTCGTGTCTCTTCTGCTAAGCTAGTGTAAGAGATTTATTCGCGGAGAAAAAAACGTCATCTACGTACTGTATATTTCCTGGAGCTATAGTTCGGCTAAAGCCACTTGCTCTTCAAGTATATGCTTAGGGATAAATCTCAAACAGCAGGAAAAATTTGCTGCTAGCACTAAAAATTACACAGATATACTATTTGAGCTGAAGTCTAAAGAAAAGGGAAATTATTCCTTTTACAAGCTTTCTTTAAAAGGAGGTGCCGTCGACTTATCTCGGTACATCTACTTTAAAAATATATACAACAACTGCGATATTACTATCTTCATTATAAGAGCGATAGGTAAGATCATGGCATAGCCTATCTCCGGAAGTTTATTGCCTACTTTTTCACTGGCAAAGGTGACTACCGCTGGCTGATTAGATACCATGCCGAGTAGGAGTGAGAAGGGTATTTTTACTACTTTATAGCCGATTAGGAGTATCAATATACCCGATAGTAAACACAGTGTAGTGGCAGCAGCTAGTATTCCGATACTCTCCATACTAAGACTTTCAAAGAAACGACCTCCATTATTGACACCTATACTCGCTAGTAAAAACATAAGACCTATCTGCTGCAAGACCACGGAGGTACTATAAGGCAGCGTCCAGAGTATAGGACCTGTACGTCTGAGTGCTCCTAGAATAAGGCCTACTACAAGTGGCCCGCCAGCATAGCCCAGCTTTATCTGTAAGTCAGGGCCTAAGGGAATAGATAGCGTACCTAACAACAGACCCAGTGATAATCCAAATCCAAAGGAGAATAAATTGATCCGGCTGCTTGCTTGATAGCTATCACCAAAGTAGTTGGATAGTTTTGATAAGTCTTCACGTTTAGCGATGAAGCGTATACGGTCACCTAGCTCAAGTACGGTGTTACCGTGAGCCAGCATATCATTATCTCCTCGTCGGATGCGAGTAATGATGGAATTGAATTTTTCAGGAAGATTAAGCGAAGCTATAGTCCGTCCAGCAAGCTTAGGGTTGGACATAAATATGCGTCTGCTATCAAACTCTCTACGATCATAGGATATTTTATCCTCTGACTGTTTTCCTAGGAGTGCCGTAGCAGCAGCTATGTCCTCTTTACCACCTAGTATCATTACCGTATCTCCTTTTTCGAAACTAGTATCCCAACTACTTAAGCTTAGCTTTGAGCCACTTTTTACTCTACCAAAATTGATATTCCAATCATTTTGCTGAACGAGTTCGCGGATGGATATACCCATAATGGCGTCATTGGTTATTTCTACTGAGGCACTGGTAAGGTCATTATCCAGCGGATAACTATTGCGTAGTTGCTTGTACTCTAAGGCATAGTCTACCTTCAGTATCTTCTCCATTAGGATGATAGCAACGATACTTCCTATGATACCGATAGGATAGGCGAGAGTATAGGATACTACGAGGTCTTCAGAAGCTAGGGCGTTTGCACCTTCGGTATTTTGGATATAGTCTAGCACTGCGGCAAAAGCTGGCGTATTAGTGCTCACCCCGGCAAAAATGCCTGAAACAGTGGCAGCTGAAAATCCTAAAAGATAGAACATAGTACCTGCTAGTAATCCTGTGAATAGCACAATCATAAAACTAAAGCCTATATCCCGCATACCGTTTTGGCGGTAAGATTTAAAAAAGATAGGTCCTGTATTGAGCCCGATGGAGTAAATGAATATGGAAAGGCCGAGTATTAAGATAAACTCCGGTAGCTGGTAGGAAGGATTGAGGTATCCGAAAAATAGTCCTACGAATAGTACCATAGATACTCCAAAAGATTTGCCTCTTATTTTTAGGCCTCCTACTAAAACTCCCATTGATATGACTAAAAAGAGCAGAAAAACGGGATTGTCTTCGAGTATGGTGTTCATTTGAATGACTATATAATTAAAGAAGCAAAGTGAGGTCTATTTGTTTTTAATATTATCGTGAAGATGGTTAAAATTTATGGGAGTAGCCTTCATTGGGATTAAAAATGCAGCCAATGTGCTTTCATGCCCTGATTGGTGTGATACTCTAGAGTTGGCATCGGAAACTTGATACAGTTTGCTATTATAAGTAGGGTTCTTAGTCCTTTTTTCTTCACTGGAATCCGCGTAAGGTCTATGTCTGGAGATAGGTAGAACTGACGTGCACGTTTATATGTAGCTGTTTTATCATAGAACTCTCCATCACTAGTATAGGTATTGTCATGACCACCCACCATACCGTCTGCTCCATATCCAGCAGCCATATTTAGCCATTTGGGCCATTTCGTATCCTCTTTTAAAAAAGAATTCACATTAGCACTGAGCCAATACGTCTGACCATTGTAATCCTTTAGCATACGCTCAGTAAGAGAACTGCCCAGTACATTCGGTCTTACTTGTGCGTAGGGAGAAGCCGAGTAAGAGTACTTCATCCATATACGCTGCTCATCCCAAATTAGGCTTTGAGATATTGCTAATCCCGCACCGAAGGTATTGGCTGCTACATCTCCCAGACTTGCTCCCCATCCTGCGGAGAAACCATCTAAGACTTCTACACCTGTTTGAATAAGAAAGCCGTAGGATCCTCCTATGATGGAGTATTGCTTTTTAGAATATCCAGCCCACTTCATCATTTCTATGCCTGCTACACCTTCGTAGTAACATGAAAATGAGTGACCTACTTTATCCATCTGTTGCCATTCTTTATTGTCATTAAAGAAATGAAACTTTTCCAATGGGTAATCTTTATACCACAAGTGATATAGCCCAAACATAGTTCCACTGTATGCAACAGCATTTCCACCTACGACTAGTTGTTTTCGTAATTTATAATTTACGTGTGTACTGTCTTGGGCTTGACAGCACATAGCAAAGCTCGCTAGAAGCAAAGTAAGCTGAACTCTATGCCAATATGGTAGCCTTAGTAGCATTTAGTATAGCTATAGTTTCTTGTGCGGTAGCAGCTTGAGCATATACACGAAGTAAGGGTTCTGTGCCACTAGGACGGATCATTACCCAGCTATCATCACTGAGCACAAATTTATATCCGTCTATAGTTTCTGTACCACTTACAGTGTATTCACCAAAACTTTTGTATTCGGCTACTTTACATTTTTCTATGATAGATAGTTTTTGTTCTTCAGGCATACGTAGATCATATCTATCCATAGCAAAAGAACCGATCATGTCATATATTTCTTGGATTAATTCGTCTAAGCTTTTGCCTGTCTTAGCCATATACTCCCAGATAATTAGTCCCATCCAGATACCATCACGCTCAGGAATATGCGTACTTACGGCTATTCCTCCGCTTTCTTCACCGCCTAGTAAACTTTCGTTTTCTATCATCTCCTTACAGATGTATTTGAACCCAATCTTAGTTACGTGATTTTCTATACCATAATGATCACAGAGGTTTTTTATCTTAGAAGTACAACTAAAACTGGTGTACACATTTCCTTTTACTCCTTTATGCTCTACAAGGTAGCGTATGAGTAGTAGTATAATGTGGTGTGAGTCTACAAACTCTCCTTTTGCATTAAATAATCCTATTCTGTCTGCATCACCGTCTGTAGCCATTCCACATGCTATATCACTATTTTTTATTAGCTCCGCAAACGGTTTTAAGTTCCTAGCGATAGGCTCGGGAGCCTGTCCCATGAAACTAGGATTATAGTCTGCATGAAGTAAGATGGCCTCTGGGAATAGTCGGCGGACTACATTCATACCAGCACCGTACATAGCATCATAAGCTAGTTTGATACCACTTTTTCGGATTCCTTCTATATCAAAATTAGCATAGACGTGATCCATGTATTCTTGCTCCATGTCTATTAGTTCTACTAAGTCACTCTTTAGTAGTTCTACAAATGGGAGTGTAGTGTACTCGTAAGTGTCAGGGATATTAGCTTCTACAGCATCTATCTCTGATTGTACAGCAGGCCCACCATAGTGTGCTTTGATTTTGTAGCCATTATAACTAGGTGGATTATGGCTGGCAGTGATTACTATGCCTGCGTATGCATTGTGATTAAGAGAAGAAAGTGAGACCATAGGAGTGGAGACAAAGTCTTCTGAAGTAAATACTTTAATCCCTTGTGATATCAATACAGATATCGTGACTTCTGTAAAAAGTCTTCCTCCAAAGCGGCAGTCGTGACCTACTACAGCGGTATGATTATCTCCACGCTCTTTTATCCAAAGTGCAGTGGCATAGGCCACACGTGCTACATTATCAGTAGTATATTCTTGTGCAATGATGGCTCTCCATCCGTCTGTACCAAATTTTATAATATCCATTTTTTTAAGGTGTAATTTTATTCCAATTTTTTGTTAACAAAGCCTGGTAGTATTTCTCAGACTGTTGTGGTTGTATTTCTTGGCTATTAATCTCTCCAAGCATAAAGCTGAACCTTTTTTCGCTTAAATACTCTTCTAAGCCTTGTAGATTAATCGTAGTATTTATTTCTTCTAGTTGCTTTTTAGTGAGGGTGATAGCGTGTTTATCTATGAAGAGTTCTACACTTATCAGTTCTTGAAAATGAATGTTCTTATACTTGCTCCATATTTCTTTGACGGTGATTTGTTCTACTTTCCATGGTGCAAAGATAATATGTGAGAAGTGACTATCTCCTCCAGCATTTAGTATAGCTTGTTTATTATCGTTTACTGCTTTCTCTATTGCTGAGTAGAGCGACTTATTTTCTGAGTTTGAATTTATAAGTGGTGATAATACACGGTATGTAATTGTTTTTGTGGTTTCTAAAGTATGAAATTTACGAAAAACTTTTGGGTCATTGATAGCTTGGTATTGAAGCTTGGTGGATATCAGCGGATTAGTGCTGAAGGTATTAGAACCAAACTGAACTAAGTTAAAATTAAAGTCCATGGTATGTAATGCGTCCCAATAGGTGACAAGACCAGGACCATTTGCATTCGTAGGGATATACTCAGATTTCATTAGGTTAATAATGTCTACTGCATCTACATAACCATAGGTTATAGTCTTACCATTTTTGTTTTTACCGGTGAATGTGAAACCTTGTACGATGAAATCAAAATTCTTTTGAAATAGATTCCAATACTCATGGATGAATAGATCATTACTTCTTACAAACGGCATCATAGCTTTTTTTTCAAGCAATTGAAGTTGCTTGGAGCCTACTATGAGTCTTTTTTGACTATTCTCCCATAACGCTAAGTCACCAGTGAGTAACCTAGGATACAGTAGCTCAGGAATAGATTGCACAAGATTAAATCCTATGCTATCAGATTGTTTGGTAGTATTTAAATGAAGTAATACAGCGGTGGCGTCATATCCTCTAGATATACTGTTTTTTTGAGATCCACAACCTACTAAAATTAGAAGTACAAAGAGTATTACTTTATTCGAATGCATTTTCTCCGGTTATTTCCATCCCTAGTATAAGAAGGTGAATATCGTGTGTACCTTCATAGGTTACCACACTTTCTAAGTTCATCATGTGTCTCATCATAGGGTAATCTCCAGTGATACCCATGCCACCATGCATTTGGCGAGCTTCTCTAGCTATATTGATAGCTATTTCTACGCTGTTTCGTTTAGCTAGAGAAATCTGAGCAGGAGTAGCTTTGCCTTCGTTCATTAGACTACCTAGTCTCCATACTACGAGCTGAGCTTTGGTTATTTCGGTAAGCATTTCAGCTAGTTTTTTCTGCTGCAGTTGGAATCCACCTATTGGTCTACCAAACTGCTGACGCTGAGCGGCATATTTTCTAGCACTTTCATAGCAGTCCATAGCAGCACCAAGTGCACCCCAGCTAATTCCGTATCGTGCAGAGTTTAAGCAGGTAAGTGGGCCTTTAAGACCTTGTACTCCGGGTAATATATTGGTCTTGGGAATTCGTACATTATCGAAGACTAACTCTCCTGTAACACTGGCTCGTAGACTCCATTTTCCGTGGGTAGTAGGTGTAGTGAAGCCTTGCATACCACGCTCTACTATTACTCCTCGTACGATTCCTTCTGGATCTTTAGCCCATACTACAGCTATATCTGCTTCTGGAGAGTTACTGATCCACATTTTAGCTCCATTGAGTATAATATCATCTCCATCCTCGGTATAGTTGGTCGTCATACCATTTGGGTTACTGCCATGATCTGGCTCCGTAAGACCAAAACAACCAAGCATATCACCACTACCTAGCTTCGGTAAAAACTTACGTTTTTGTTCTTCGCTGCCGAACTTATGAATAGGGTACATAACTAAAGAACCTTGCACACTGGCAGTAGATCTTATACCACTATCGCATCTTTCTAGTTCTTGCATAGCGATACCATAACTGATATAGTCTAGGCCACCACCACCATACTCTGCTGGTATCTGTGGACCAAAGCAACCTTGTTCACCAAGTTGCTTTACGATGTGAGAAGGGAAGTAGTTATTTTCAGCACACGATTCTATGATCGGAGAAAGTTCTCTCTTCACATACGCACGCACACTGTCTCGGACCATTATATGTTCTTCTGTTAAAAGGTCGTCTATTTGATAAAAATCAGGTTGATCATATGTATCCTTGCCCTTCTTATCTTCTTTTAATTTATTTATCTCGTCTAAGGTCATTTCTTTTTGCTGTAGCTTTGCAAATGTAAAACTATTACCTAAAAAGGTTGCGAAATGTCAAAGAGTTTAGAAACAGTATTAAATATAGAAAATGTACGTGTAAAGGCGTACCACGGATGGTATGCTAGTGAGCGTAAAATAGGAGGTATGTACACTATCTCTGTCAATATTTATTCTACAGTTGCACAGTCAAAGACATTTTTAGATATTGAAGACACTATTAACTACGAGGAGATTCATTCTATAATAATCACGACAATGAAAGAAGAGTTTAAACTTATAGAGAATTGTTGCAAAACACTATGGGATAGACTTAAATTGCTTTCTCAAAATGATGTTTGGGAAGTATCGTTGATAAAAGAAGAGGTACCGATTAAACACGTCGGGTCTACTGCGTTTAGAGTAAAAGGCTGAGCGATTTCAGTTTTGAGCGTAGATAAAAGTACCTTTATCTATAGATGTTTTTTGACCTTAGTGTTTGTAGCATAAAAAGCTATTTTCGCACCCTTATTTTATAATTAAAACATGGGAACATTGATAATGGCAGGTCAGTTAATTTTGGCTTTAGCAATATTAGTATCACTTCACGAGTGGGGACATTACATATCAGCGAGAAGCTTCGGTATTAGAGTAGAAAAATTCTTCATATTTTTTGATGCTTGGGGTACCAAACTATTCAGTAAAAAAATAGGAGATACTGAGTGGGGTATTGGGTGGTTGCCTCTAGGCGGCTATGTGAAAATAAGTGGTATGATAGACGAAAGTCTTGATCAGGATCAATTAGGTGCTGAACCAGAAGATCACGAATTTAGAAGTAAGCCAGCCTGGCAACGACTAATTGTCATGGTAGGTGGTGTGACAATCAATTTCATACTTGGTATAATTATATTTTCTTTTTCATTATTTTACTACGGTGATACTTGGCTTCCTACGCAAGCAGTGAATGATGCTCATGGTATTGTAGTTACAGATTTTGGCATACAAGCGGGTCTGCAGTCTGGCGATAAACTTTTAACTGTGAATGGAGTGTCTCAAGAGAAGTTTAGAGATTTCGCCAATCCAGCCATTGTGCTGAAGAGCGATTCGTTGGTATTTGAAGTAGATAGAAACGGAGATAAAATCACCTTACCTATATCAGAAGCTTTGGCTAAAGAACTATTAGAAAGTAAAGGACAACGACTTTTTAGTTTCAGAACACTATCTAAAATAGACTCTGTTATTCGTACATCAGCAGTAGATGCAGGCTTACAAAAAGGAGATATTCTTCTTTCTATAGCAGGCAATGAAGTGAAGTATTATGATCAACTTCAAGAAGTGCTTCCTGCTCAAAAAGGTAAGACAGTATCAGCTTTTGCCTTGAGAGCTAGTGATACGGTAGCTATGATGCTTTCATTAGATACTGCTGGTAGCATCGGGATCGCTATAGCTCAGCCTACAGAGCTAATGAGTAAAGCACAAAAAACAACGTATGGTTTCTTTGAATCATTTCCTGCAGGGACTAAAAAAGGTCTTTCTGCCTTAGGAGATAATATCAATGCATTTGGACTCATGTTCGCTGGAAAACTCAATCCAGTCAAGTCTGTAAGCGGGCCGCTAGGCATCGCAAAGATATTTGGACCTACTTGGAACTGGCAGCGTTTTTGGGAGATTACAGGTATGTTATCTTTCATCCTTGCATTTATGAATCTACTTCCTATACCTGCATTAGATGGAGGTCACGTACTATTTTTATTGGTAGAGATGGTGAGACGTAAGCCACTTCCAGAGAAAGTAATGTATTACTTCCAAGTAGTAGGTATGGTGATATTATTTGCCTTAATGGGCTTCATTATCTTCATAGATTTCTTTAATGCTATATTTAATTAGTAGTAATGGATGACTATTTCGCATTTTTCGAAATAAAAGAGCAGTTTATTGTAGACGAGTTAGCACTTAAAAAACGCTACCAAGACATTAGTAGAACGAATCATCCTGATTACTTTATAGAAGATGTACTGAAGTATGATGAAGCACTCAGAGTGACTAGTGTATGTAATTCAGGATACAAGGCATTGTCAAAATTTTTAAATAGGGTGCATTATATACTCAAACTCAATGGTATGTTAGAAGAGAGTGGTAATGCTATACCGCAGGAGTTTCTAGTGCAGGTGATGGATATCAATGAGTCTTTGATGGATTTACAGATGGATTTTGATGCTAAGACGTACGAAACAGCATTATCAGAGTGGAGTAGTATTAGTAGTGGGCTTGATGAATCAATACTATCAAAATGTCAAGAGGCTGACTTGACTAGTAATCAAGAGGATAGAGTATTCATTCTTCGGGAGATAAAAGAATTTTACTTAAAACAAAAGTATCTGTTGCGTATCAAAGAAACTCTGGATAAATTCGCATCGACTTAGAACGGTTTGGGTTTCATAATCAGACTAGAATTAGTTAACTGCATACATATAGTAGTATAATAAAATGTCCAAATGGCTGTCCCGATAATTATCGGTAGGTAGACATCTGGTTACAAAAAGACACTGCCCGGATGGCGGAATTGGTAGACGCGTCGGTCTCAAACACCGATGCCGCAAGGCGTACCGGTTCGACCCCGGTTCCGGGTACAAAGCCTCTCCATACGGAGGGGCTTTTCTTATGTAACGTCTATCAGAATTCTAAAAGTTAGTATCCTATGTAGATGAATTGTAGTAGGTAATACGAAACCTTAAAGCTGTGTTGTACGAAGTGAAGAATGAGTGATTCGTTGTAGTTGTGTAAACGAAAAGGAAGTGGACCGTTAAGCATTAAGAGGTATACTAGCCCTCCTTAACCGATCGGCTACAGCTCTTCCTATACCTTCCTCTTTTATGTGTTCTATAAGTATGAGGTCCGTATCATCAGCGTCTGCTCTCCGCATAGTAGCAAATAGATTATTGGCTATCTCTGCTAGGTCATAGTTAGCAGATAGGAGATAGGTAGTACAGTTTACTTTACTATTCTCAAAAAGAAGTGCAGAGCAACGTTTGCCTGAGTTCTTGTCTAAGTATTCAGTGATACTATCTACTAGGTATAGTGGCTTGCTAGTAGCGTAGTGCTTTTTGAGTTGACCAGGAGTTTGTATGGTTTTATTGTTGCTTTTTTTGACAATGAGTCCCAGTGATTGAATATCTTCTTGTGATACGCCTCCTTCTCGGAGTATAGTCACGTGATTATCTTGAAAACTTATGATTGTACTTTCTACGCCTATTTTACTCTCACCACCGTCTAGTACGTAGGCTATCCGTTCACCTAGACCATCTGCTACATGCTGTGCAGAAGTAGGACTTACTGTATTGGATATATTAGCACTAGGTGCAGCCAAAGGAAAGTCTAGGAAAGTCAATAATTTTAAGGTTACTGGATGATCAGGCACACGAATTACCACGTGGCTAGAACCTGCAGTAATTATATCTGATACTAAGTCTGTCTTTTGAAGTAAAAAGCTAATGGATCCAGGGCAAAACTTAGATGCCAATCTAGTTATCTCCTTTGGCACCGCTTTTACATAAGGTTGAGCAGCTTCCCAACTTGCGAAGTGAAGAATTAGAGGATTGAAAGTAGGTCTATTTTTTACGGCATATATAGAAGCGATAGCTTTACTATCTAACGCATTAGCCCCTAAACCATAAACTGTCTCAGTAGGTATGGCTACTAGTTTTCCTTCTTTAAGCAGTGATGCGGCTAGGGCTACATCTGTTCCTATCACTTTTTATCTCTCTTTAAATCAAATTTATCAATCTTATTGTAGAGATGACTTCTTTGTATATCTATCTCAGAAGCAGTTTTAGCTACATTCCAGTTATTCTTCTTTAGCTTAGCATCTATAAACATACGTTCTGCATAATCTTTGAATTCTTGGAATCTACTGAACTCAGTGATAGCATCTATAGTACCTGGTCTCTTCTTACCATTATTAGCATATAACTGTACATCATTTTCTGTGATTTTAGCATCGCATAGGATTATAAGACGCTCTATAATGTTGCGTAGTTCACGAATATTACCACTCCAGTATACATTTTTAAGTGCATCCATAGCTCCGGCGGTAATTTGTTTTTTATTGATACCATTATCTTGGCATATTTCTTCCATGAATCTCTCAGCAAGTATAGGGATATCGCTTACACGTTCATTTAGGGTAGGCACGTGGATTACTATCACTGAGATACGATGGTATAAATCTTCTCTAAAATTACCGTCTGCTATCTCTTGCATTAGGTCTTTATTGGTAGCTGCTATTATGCGGACATCTACATTTATATCTTTTTCGCCACCTACTCGAGTTATCTTGTTCTCTTGCAAAGCTCTAAGCACCTTAGCTTGAGCAGACAAGCTCATGTCACCTATTTCATCTAGAAATAACGTCCCACTGTGAGCTTTTTCAAATTTTCCTAGTTTTTGTTTTATTGCCGAGGTGAAAGACCCTTTCTCGTGACCAAAAAGCTCACTTTCTATTAGTTCACCCGGTATAGCAGCACAGTTTACTTCTATGAGTGGTTTATCTGCTCTGTTACTCTGTTCATGGATCCATCTTGCTACAAGCTCTTTTCCTGTGCCATTTTCGCCAGTAATCATTACTCTAGCGTCAGTAGGTGCAACTTTTTCAATAGTTTTTTTGATTTTCTTTATACTTGGAGAGTCACCTACTATCTCTCTAGTTTTGGTGATTTTTCTCTTCAGCACCTTAGTCTCTATGACTAAATTATTTTTATCTACGGCATTTCTTACCGTGATAAGGAGCTTATTGAGATCTGGTGGCTTATTGATAAAATCAAATGCACCTTTTTTAGTAGCTTCTACAGCAGTCTCAGTAGTGCCGTGACCAGAAATCATAATAAACGGCAGTTCTGGAGCTATTTCTTTTGCTTTTTCAAGTAATTCAAGACCATCTAGTTTTGGCATTTTTATATCTGCCAGAACTACGTCGTAGTTAAATTTTTTGATGAGTGAAAGAGCTTTTTCTCCATCTTCAGCTTCCTCTATCTCATAGCCTTCATAGTCCAATATTTCCCTTAGGGTCTCGCGGATACTCTGTTCATCGTCTACTATCAGTATTCTTGCCATAGTTTGTTTGATCTAGTTCTTTGTGTTATTCTTAATAAAAAATGCAAAACTGTAAGCCGGGTTCTGTCTTCTCGCCAAAGCGAGGAGCCCATCATTTATCTAAGCTACCTACCCTCTACAGTTTCTCACCTAAGCGAGAATCGGACGAGCCGCCCTCAGCCTGTAGTTTACTTGGTATTACAACGTGCAAGGTTTGTACCAAACGAGTGTCACCACCCGAGCGTGTGAGCTCTTACCTCACTTTTTCACCCTTACTCTCGATTACTCGGAAGCGGTTATTTTCTGCTACCCTTTCTGTTATCAGTGCATTCCTACACCGATACCCACTATTTCTAGCGGTACACTGCCCTACGTTGCCCGGACTTTCCTCCATCCGCACAAGGCGAACAGCGATAGGCCGTTTTGCTTTACAAATGTATAGTTTTTTGAACGTTATTGATTATAAGCGTTTATTAACGCGATATGAACAAATGCACTAGTTAATTACGCCTTTAGAATGTACACTGATACAAATAGATACTGGAAAGTGATTGCTGTAACCAGCTAGATAATTTGGCCCACCAAAAGTACGCAGAGGAGAACCCTCGTACTTATTATCGTGTTGCTGCATCCAGTCCTCATTTTTAATCTCTGCAGATCCAGTTATAAAGTGTGGTCTAGAAGAATCACGAAGTAAATTATCTGCAATCATTATTTGATCTAGGATATTCAACTTTTGTCGGTACTTGTAGCTTCCTTTCTTTTCTTTTTAAAATTGACAAAAGGCATTGAATAATTGATACGGCTAGTTAGTTGAAGGGGTACAGCTGATATCCAAGTGTTTTGATAGACTACTATTGCTTGGCTCATCGTTGAAGTCACTCATTGCTATGATGTTAGCTGTCGGTTCTTGGCTGAGTATATTATCTTTTATACTTGATAGAGTTTTAGACGCTTGTATACGTCTAGGCCCACTCTCCGGTTTTCCATCACCACGACTAGGTCAGTAAATTACAATTAAGTGAAGCCTTTCTCCTGATGCTAGAGTTCCATCTACGTGCAGTACAGCCTGATTTATTTTTAAATACAGATAAATCAGGCTGTACTGCTTCTTGACTATTGACAGTAAAAATATGTGAGTCATACAAGAATGCAACATCTATTCCCCACTCGTCAGGAGATTCTATGTGTACTATTTTATAATGTGCTTCTTTTAACTGACTTTCAGAAACTAAATCTTCCTATACAGTTCTATTTTCTATTTCGCATACACCAAGAAATGAAGGAGCACCACCTTCAGTGATATCACTAATTACCTTAGCCAAATTAGTGAGTTTAGTTTTGTATTTTTCCGTATCCCACTTTTTATCACCTTCGGGTGTGAACTGTTCGTCATATGTATTCGGGTCATTTTTAGTGTCAAAAAGGTTCTCTACATTATAAAATACTACGGCAAAAGAGTCTTTTTTAGTTTCTTCACAAGATGTACTAAACAGCAAAATGACTAGTGCGAAAATTGAATATTTCATTGCTCAATGATAATAAGTTCATAGAAATCGAAAGTGAAATAGTATTTTAAATAGTTTTAAACTATTTGTAAATAATCTGTAATTTTCATTTGCACCTTAAGAGTGTCTACTCGTTGAGGTATTCCACATCTTATCTAGCAATATGTTTTCACTTTAATAGTGGTAAATAACTATAAAACTATGTTTCTTTGCAAGCGACATTTTAACATGACATTAATAAAATCAATATCGGGTATTAGAGGTACAATAGGTGGTAAAGAAGATGAGTCACTAACCCCAATAGATATTGTAAAATATATCACAGCTTTCTCAGATGTGATAATAACCGGTAAAAACAAGAAGGTTATTGTAGGCAGAGATGCTAGACTTTCTGGTCAAATGGTTAACAAACTAGTGTGCGGTACACTTATAAGTAAGGGCATTGACGTTATAGACTTAGATTTATCTACTACGCCAACAGTAGAAATGGCTGTAGTTAATGAAAAAGCAGCTGGAGGTATCATACTGACTGCTAGCCATAATCCTAAGCAATGGAATGCATTGAAACTGCTAAATGATGAAGGAGAGTTTATATCATCTGAGCAAGGTGAAGAAATCATCCAAAGAGTTAGAAACTCAGATTTTAGCTACGCTGAAATAGATAATATAGGGAGCTATGAACGCAAAGAGGGGTACATAGATTGGCATATAGATGAAATACTAAAGCTAGATATGGTAGATGTAAAAGCTATTAGAGCTAAGAATCTCACAGTGGTAGTAGATGCGGTAAACTCTACAGGAGGTATAGCTGTGCCAGCTCTTTTAAGAAAATTAGGAGTATCTAATATCATAGAGCTTTATTGTGAACCTACTGGTCATTTTCCACATAATCCAGAACCACTACCTGAGAATTTAAAAGATCTCTCAGCTGCCGTTATAAAAAACCAAGCTCACCTCGGTATCACTGTAGATCCAGATGTGGATAGACTTGCTTTTGTAAATGAGAACGGAGACATGTTTGGCGAAGAATATACCTTGGTAGCTGTAGCTGATTATGTGTTGAGTAAAAAGAAAGGCAATACTGTATCTAATCTGTCCAGTACTAGAGCACTCAGAGATGTGACTGAAAAGCGTGGTGGTAGTTATAGTGCTAGTGCAGTAGGAGAGGTAAATGTAGTGAAGATGATGAAGGAAACCGATGCTGTCATAGGTGGAGAAGGGAATGGCGGAATTATCTTACCTGAATTACATTACGGCAGAGATGCTCTGGTGGGTATAGCTTTATTTCTAACACATTTAGTCAATAGTAATAAGCCTATGAGTCACCTCAAAGCGAGCTATCCTGGGTATATAATAAGTAAGAATAAAATTGAGCTAACTCCTGATTTAGACATAGATCTTATTTTAGAAGGTTTAAAAGAAAGATACTCAAAACAGCCTATTATAACAATAGACGGTGTGAAAATAGAGTTTGACACTGAGTGGGTACACCTACGAAAGTCTAATACGGAGCCAATTATACGCATATATGCAGAGGGCAGTACAATGAGCGTAGCAGACAGCCTAGTGAATAAGATAAAGTCAGATATCAGAGAGCTACTTGCTTAGATATTCTATAGTCTTAAGCATTCTAGGGCCATACCAGCTAAACAGTTCTCCATCCACCAGTTTTATATGAGCTTTAGGGGCTATCATTTGTAATTCCTCTATGTGCTTATCCTTAAATGGGTAAGGCTCTGAGGATAACCATATTTCGTCAGGTTCAGATTCACTTATTTCTTCATTTGTAATACTTGGATATCTCAGAGTATCGAGCTCTAGAGCATTGCTATAGCCGGAGGCTTCTATCATACTATTTATATAAGTGTCTTTACCGGCTGCCATATATGGGCCTCGCCAAATAATATAAAGTATACTTGCTTTCTTCTTTAAGTTTAAATTATCGAATCCTTGTTCTATACGATGGCTAAGGTCTGCAGCCTGCTCAGTTTTACCGATTAAGTCGCCAATAGAACTAATCATATCAATAGAGTCTGCTATAGTCTTAATGTCACTCAGCCAAACGGGATAACGTTTTCTGAGATACTCTATTTGTTCCTGATTATTTTCTTCCTTATTACCGAGTATTAAATCAGGTTTCAATTGCTCTATTTTTGACAGTTGCAGGTTTTTTGTTCCTCCTATTTTAGTAGAATCTTTAAACTGTGACGCTGGGTGAAAGCAAAAAATAGTCTGTCCTATAGGCTCGACTCCCAGATAATAAAGGAGTTCTGTCTGAGAAGGCACCAAAGATATAATGCGTTGTGGTTGTCTTGGTAAGGTAAAGTTATATCCTGTGTGATCAATATATTTCATAAAGGGTTTGTAGTACTTTTTACTATAAGTATATTTGACAAAATTATGTGGTTGAAAATTTTAAAAAATATTTTTGTATTAATACTATTAATTGGTGCAAGTATAAATAGTATAGCTCAATCTTACTATGCCAATGGAGATGCGAAATCCACGGGAGGTTCTTGTTACCAACTGACAGAGTCTAAAGATTGGCAGCTGGGCTCTGTATGGTATGCAGACAAGTTAAATTTATCTAATGATTTTGATTTAGAATTTGAATTAAATTTTGGGAGTAATGATGGCGGGGCTGACGGAATAGTCTTTGTTTTACAGACTGTTGGCAATAAGGCACTTGGTCTACAAGGAGGTGGAATTGGTTTTGAAGGCTTTTCACCAAGTTTAGGTATTGAATTTGATGATTGGAATAATATCAGCATGGGCGATTTAGCTGCAGATCATATAGCCATATTAAAAAACGGAAGTGTTGATCATAACAGTACTAATTCTATATCACAGCCAGTAACTGCATTGGCAGGTGGCGGAAATATAGAAGACGGTGCTAATCATCTTGTCAGAATAACTTGGGAAGCTTCTACTAATCTGCTCGAGGTCTGGTTTGATTGTACAAAAAGACAAAGTACTACCATTGATATTTCAAACTCAATATTTAGTGGTCAAAATGAAGTGTTTTGGGGATTTACAGCAGCTACTGGTGGAGCTAATAATCTGCAAATAGCGTGCTTAAGAGACGATATATTACTTCAAGATACATTTCAAGTATGTAGAGGTAGTAGTACCTTACTCAATACACGGGAGAGTAATAACAATACCTATAGCTGGACTCCTAATTTATATTTAGACGATAATACGATAAAAAGACCAAGCTGTTCGTCTGAAGTACCAATTACCTATTATGTAGCGTATCAAGATAAATGCAATAATGTAGTTACAGATACCGTGAATGTGAGCATAAATCAGCCTTTCACTATGAATGAGGCAGAAGATACTATATTATGTAATGGGCTTGGATATACTTTGTCACTTCAACAAAAATATGATTCTGTCCTCTGGAGTAGTGGCAGTAGACAGCGGAGTGTCACTTGGTTTGATGAAGGTTACTATAAGTTCAGAGCATGGCAAGGTGCTTGCTGGGATGATGACTCTTTTAATATAGAAACAGATATTAGCCCAACCGGAATAATCTCGGGTGATCAAATTATTTGTGAAGGGGATTCTACTCTATTAACATTAGATATACTGCCTATTTCCTCCAATATTTTATGGAATAATGGGAGTATAGCGAGTAGTTTATATTCTTCTAGGACTGAAACCATAGCCGCTACTGTTTACAATTCTTGCGGTACGGTCACTATCTCTTATCTTGTAAGAGAACTAATTATCCCTAAACCAAATCTGGGAAATGACACACTACTATGCAGTGGAGACATAATACCACTCAGGGTAGAATTTAATCCTGAGTACAGCTATGAATGGAGCACAGGTAATGTAACTAATGAAGAGAAAGCAAGCGAAGGTGGAACCTATGAGGTAATAGTAGGACAGCTAGATCTTTGCTTTGACCGGGATACTATATTCATCAGAGAGGTAAGTTATCCTAACGTAGGTGTTTTTAATACGCTTACTTTATGTATAGACGAGAAACTTAGGTTAGAAGTTGTGAATCCACTAAGTACTGTAACATGGAATGGTACGTTAGAGTCACCATCGTACACCCTCCAAAATAATGAAGGTCTGGTAACTGTAACCTCGTACAATGATTGTGGAGTAGACAGTACTAGTTTTGACGTCCTTTTAATAGACTGTCCTTGTGTTATGTATATACCCAATGCATTTACTCCTACTAATGATGTTCTAAATGATAAATTTCAAGTCCTAGCAGATTGTCCTAAATTAATAGACTACAGATTAGAAGTATACAATAGATGGGGTGAGCTAGTAGATGTGAGTACTTCGTTAAGTGACCCTTGGGACGGGAGATTTAAAGGAAAATTAAGTCAAAATGGAGCATATTTTTGGATAATACAGTGGACTGGATTAGAAAACGGTACACAGCAACGAAGAACAGATAAGGGCACACTTCATTTGATACGATAACTAAGTTTATCTCTTAGATGACGTTTGAATGGTAAAAAAAATCAGCTCATCATAATTGATTTAGTGCACTCTTGTTTCTGTGCTGTAATTATCCTAAAAATAGACGGCAGTGGGATAATGAATTATAATAGACTTGGTGTCCTTTAGTTTATTTACCAAATTAGAACAGCTAACAATAGTTACCCTCAAGTCAGTAGTCTGGATTCCAATTGCCGACCGTAAAAGAGGAAACATAAAAAGCCCTCTACTAAGAGTAGAAGGCTTTTTAAAAGTTATTTTTAAGTTGAAGCAGCTTAGTTCTCTTCAGAAGCTACTGCTTCTTTTTTCTTAGCCTTAGCTGGCTTTGATATAACATCCGCCACATCACCTACTATCACTCCAGAAACTTCTTTATTTGGAGACTCTACAGTAATTTTAGTTTTCAACCTCTTAATAGTTGCTACTCTTACCTTGGCTACTGTCTTATTTTTTCTGCCTTTTCTTTCTAATCTTGTAACTCCCATTGTTAATTTTTTTGCAAAAATAATACATTTACAACCAATTAAGTATATGATAAAGAAATTTTTGAAGGATGGAGTACCGCTCATCTTTTGTGATTACGATACAAGCCTCCCTTTTACTAAGTGTAGCCTATGTGAAAACGAACTCAATTCAGCTTCTAAGTATCTAGTAGAGAAGGTTTTTAAGCAAAATAAAAAACTCAATATCTCCGAAATAGTCTATGAGTATGCGGTACGCTGGGAGTGTGCTTCAGAATTAGGAGCAGATATAAGTAAGGATAGTAGGGAAGCTATCTCAGCGGTATTCTTAGAGTACCAAGACCCTATGCGTCTTAGACTTGAGCATCTACACAATAGTGAGCTTTATATGATAGACAGCTGGACAGAGCGTTGCACATTTACTGGTAAGGAAACTAGAATGTGTGAGGAGTATGCTGTGAGCGGTATTATAGAAGCAGGGGCTTTAGTATACGAGCATTCGCCAGTGGTAGTCTCAGATGACTTTATGCTATTAGTGCAGCGTGTTTTATCTAAGGAGACAAAAGAAACCTTTGACGGCTTAAGAGATAAAATTTTAGATGGGTCGCCATCTGTAGAGGATCTTATATTTACTCCGACACTAGGAATGATATGAGAGCTATTTGCTTTTGCAGGCATAAAAAAGGCCTTGAACATTTATGTTCAAGGCCTTTTTAGTTAATATTAACTGTAGATTAATCTACGATATTTACCTTTTTAGTAGCTACGGAGTTACCTGCTCTTATAGAGTAAATGTATAAACCTGAATTAAGATCATTAATACTTACATCTGTAGTATGCTCACCGCTGGTGAAATAACCATTAGCTATTTCCTTTACTTTATTACCTAAAAGGTCATAAAGTTCTATAGTCACATCAGAAGCATTCACTAGGTTGAAGTCTGCCTTTAGAATGTCGCTCTTAGAAACTGGATTAGGATATACTCCGAAAGTTACATTGTTATCTAATTCTTGAGCCCCAAGAGTCTCAG